>PVBE011305028.1_pt1 | contig 143791 bp, 130 predicted proteins | sample 1631181 | NCBI WGS metagenome assembly PVBE01 (sample SAMN08397723, study PRJNA350692) | Marine metagenome, whole genome shotgun sequencing project. | isolation source: water | place: Pacific Ocean | collected 2012-04
CTGGATGCGGCGATCGCCGACTTCGTGAGCTACTACAACAATCGGCGATATCCCAAAGCGTTGGGCAACGTGACTCCTTCGGATGTGTTGAACGGCCGGAGAGAACAGATATTAGAGAGACGCAAGGAGGTTCAAGTCCGAACGATACAGCGACGACGATTGTACAATCATCAACTCAGAGAGCTCGCGATATCAGCTCAAAGTCTCTATTAACAATCTGTCCCGTTTCTGCTGACAGCCAACAGGGTTGGCGGTCGGCATGGTAGGTGCTGGCGTACGTCGGGAGTGTGTCGCGATAGCCTTCGAGCAGCCGATGCACGGGCGTGTTGTGCACCTTGCCCGCCAAGTCCCAAACCGCGACGTCGACAGGACCGATGCCCATGCGATCGTTCTTGCGCAGGATCATCTTCGCCTGGTTGTAGAAGAGCTCCCGTTCCAACGCGTTCTTGCCGATCAGGAACGGTGAGAACATACGCATCTGCTCCACCACCGCGGGGGCGCCGCTAACAGGCTCGCCCGTGATGCCTTCGTTGGTGTGTACCTGGATTCGCAGCACGTTCCGATACGATACGCTTCCGGGTTCATAAAACTGACCTGCCGAAAACGCCAGATCGCTCGTGAGATCCTTCATCGGGATGCTGTACCTGGTGAGTTGGATTTCCGTGATGATCGGCCATCCCGCCTTGATCGATCTTCCTTTCGATCCGAATTGGTGCAGCCGTCCTTCGTTCGCCTGTGCACGGACGCCGCCCAAGGAACACGCTACGCGGTGCCCGGACTCGCGCAATTGTTCCCGAGCCTTGTTTGTCCGTTCGTCCTGAACATGTCGAAGGACCTCGAAGAAATGTGTTTCGCAAGAGACCATTGGCACGCAATGATTCTGACGGAATTCCGCGTATGCTATCGCGCAGCCGTCTCCGTGAACCCGGCTCCGAATCCGGCCTCTTTTGCCGCCCATGCGCCGGCGACGCGACCGCTGAACAGCGAAGGCCCGAGCATCGTGCCTTCGAGTCCGTTCTTGCCGTTGATGTGGCCTCCAGCCATGCCGGCGAGCTCGCCCGCCGCATACACTCCGGGTATGGGCCGATAGTGCTTGTCCAGCGGCTGACATCGAAGGTTCGTCTTGACGCCGCCGAAACTCTTGCGGGCCAACGGAACGAAATTCAAGGCGAAGTAAGGCGGGCGCTCGATCATTCGCCGATTGGCCAGCGGCCGCCCGAAATCCGGATCGGTCTCGAGACCTTGGTCGACGCTGGAGTTGTACCGGGCGACCGAATCGACAAACGCTCCGGAAGGGACGCCGATCTGGCTCGCCAACCCGTCCAGCGTGTCCGCCGAGACGATGCTTGGCGATTCCTCCATCAGCTTGGCGATCTTGGCCGGGTCGTTGCGAGAGGTTCCGGGGACGTAGTATTGCGGGTCGCTGACGGAGATGCCGTCGGTCATCGTGCTGTCCAGGATGGACCAGCAATACGCCGGGTCTTGGGACATCACGGCCGGCGCCCCCGATGCACCGCCCGTCAGGTCTTCGTTGTGAAATCGCAAGCCCTGCGCGTTGACCCAGATGCCGTCGGGAACTCCGCGTACCACCAGACCTCGTCTGCCCTTGGGGTCTCTGTGGTCCGGGATGGCGAAAACGTAGAACCATACCTCGTCCATGTGGGTGGTGATGCCGCCCATTTCGCCGAGAATGCGGTGTCCGTTGCCCTGCGCGCCAATATGGGACCCTTCGAGGACTCGATGTTCCCGGAGGTCGGGCCGGTGTTCGCGGAGCATGTCCAAGTTCGATGCGAATCCACCCGTGCCCATCACGACAGCGTCGGCCATTATGTCCACGGTGTCGCCCGAATCTCCGCGTTCTGCGCGAACGCCGACGACCCGTCCGTCTTCGACGATGAACTCCTTGGCGGCAGTGGACGTCATCCAGGTGTCGACGCCTTGCGCGACCGCCGTGTCGTGCAGCGCGTGCCAGATGCCGCCGCCGCCGCCTTCGGGCGCGTGCCATCGTGCGACGGAGTTGCCTTCGTTCATGTTGACGCCAACCCAATTGACGCCTCGGTTCGCCGCCCACTCGAACAGGTCCTTTGAGCTGCGTTCGAGATAGAAACGCGCCCAAACCTCGTCCGCCGACCCTTCGCCAAACCGAATCCAGTCGTCGAACGCCAGGTCGGCCGAGTCCTCGATGCCTCTCTCTCGTTGCAACGGCGTGTCCGCCAGGCAGCACCCGCCGCCGGACATCGCGGCCGCGCCGCCCAAATGGTCCGCCTGTTCGATTACCAGGACTTTCGCCCCAGCCTCTCGGGCTTCGATGCTGGCAGCGACACCCACTGCTCCGGAACCGACGACCAACACGTTCGTCTTCATCGTTATTTGTGCGCTCATGGATTTCAACTCCCGACCTACTGTTTGCCGCACGGCGCGGGCTCCGAAATCGTCCTTCCAGAGCCGTCGCGAGTGTAGAACAGTGGCATGGCGCCGTCAACCGGAACGTCCGTCCCTTGTTTGTGGCTATCGACGTGTTCAGCGCCGTATAATCCTGATGACGCGTTCGTTGCATGGTTTCGGCCTCAATCGCGCGTCAAGCATCGAATCGTTCGCCCCAGAATTCGAACATGAAAGGTCCATTCAATGAGCAATAAAACCCTGCCGTTGCGCTACGGGATGAACCCCCACCAGGGCGCGGCCACGCTTTCGGCGAACGGAGGCGATCTGCCGATCAAGGTTCTGAACGGAGCGCCAGGATTCAATAACCTCTTGGACGCACTGAACTTTTGGCAATTGGCGATCGAGCTCAAGCGAGCGATCGGTCTCCCGGCCGCGTCGTGTTTCGAGCGCGTCAGCCCGGTGGGCGCCGCCGTGGCCAGCCCGGTGAGCGACACACTACGCAAAGCCTAGTTCCTGGGGCCGGGAACTATCGCCGTTGGCGACCACCTACGTTCGGGCGCGTGGAGCCGACCGCGTTTCCGTATACGGCGACTTTGCGGCTTTGAGCGACACTGGAGACGTTTCGACCGCCTGCATTCTGCGGCGCGAAGTCTCCGACGCGGTCATCGCGCCGGGCTACGAACCAGAGGCGCTCGAGATTTTGCGGGCCAAGAAGGGCGGCCGGTACCTGATCATCGAGGCTGATCTGGATTTCGAGCCACCCGAGATCGAGTCGCGAGACGTCTTCGGCGTGCGGTTGGAGCAGCAGCGCGACTCTAGAGTCGCTGGCACGGGCGACCCCACGAACGTTGTCACGGCGATCAAAGACTTGCCCGACTCAGCAAAGACCGACATGCTCGTCTCGATGGTTGCGCTGAAGTACACGCAATCCAATTCGGTGTGCCTCGCCGTCGACGGCCAGATCATCGGGATGGGCGCCGGACAGCAGTCGCGGATTCACTGCACGCGTCTGGCGGCGAGCAAGGCCGAGACATGGTGGCTGCGGCAGCATCCGACCTGCTGGCTCTCGAATTCTCGCGGGGCACAGGCCGTCCCGATCGCGACAATGCGATCGATCAGTATCTGAGCAACGACCTCACGGACCAAGAGAAGTCGGCGATGGCTGCAACGTTCGCCTCAGCGCCAACGAGGCTGTCGCCCGGGGCGAAACGGGACTGGATCGCCGAACTCTCCGGCGTAACTCTCGGCTCCGACGCTTTCATCCCGTTCCGAGACAACATCGACCGAGCAGCGAAAACCGGCGTGAATTACGTAGTACAGGCCGGCAACTCATTGCGAGACCCGGATGTAATCGCGGCGTGCGATCAGTACGGAATGGCGATGGTGTTCAACGGCGTTCGGCTGTTCCACCATTGACGGAGGCGCGGTCCCGATTGCCGTTGCTCGAGTATGAAGCGGCGGATCAGGCGTAATCCGCAATCCAGTTCTCGATCCGGAGATCGGGTATGCGGGCGAAGTGCCGGACGTTGCCCGTGACCAGGGTTAAGTCGTTGACCAATGCGACTGCTGCGATCCTGATGTCCGTGTCTTGGAGAGGCATGCCGAGCAACTCAAGCTCCGCTCGGATATTCCCGTAAGTCATCGCCGCGCGGACTTCGAACGGCAAGATTTGCAAGTTGGACCAAAGAAGCGTCTCGAAGCGGTCGAGAAGATTATCGCGCCTTGGACTTCTACACGCTCCGTAGATCATTTCGCCAACGTTGATTGCCGAGGTGAACTGATCTTCTGCCGGCGTGTCAGTGAATTTCGCGACCAACTTCGAGGACGGCACGAGGCGCGTCAGTTGACTGAGCGTATCGGTGTCGAACATATACATCAGAAGTCGAGATTTACCTCGCGGGGTTTGTCGAGTTGTCGCGACTTGTAAACCTCGTCCATGATTTCGCCGAATTCTTCGAACTCGGCGAGCGCACCCAGCGCAGGCAACAACCCTTTGGGCTTCGGACGAGTCTCGTCAAGCTGCGCCAGATCCTCCAGCGATATCAACGCGACCGCAGGCGTGCCACGCCTCTCGATAATGAATCGTTCACCCCCGTACGCCACACGTCCCATGATCTCCGAGAAGCGTTTTTTCGCTTCGCCCACGCTTAGATTAGTCGTCATACGAATCACCTCCGAGTAGTCAACAGGTCAATATGTCATTATGACATATTGACCTGTTCGCGTGATCCCGACATTGTGCGGAATCTGCGATAATCGGTCCGCGTCCCTCGCAGCGCTCTAGTGAGTCCCAGAATCCGATCAACCAGACGGGAGCGATATGAACACAATCGAAGACCGAATAGCGCGCATCATTGGCGAGTACGATCGGCAAGGCTGGCATCGCACCGGAACTGACGTCGATCTTGAGTCAGCCAGCTGGCTCGCCGGAATCGTGCGGGAGTGCGGGGCTGAGCCTACCCGTGAGACTTTCGCGCTGGATCGAGTCATCCCGCGACCAAGCTACATCGACGTCGGCGACCGCCGAATCGATGGCCTGCCTCTGTTCGACAGCAGCTTCACCGATACCGAAGGTATTCGAGGCCAGCTTGGGCCAGCCGACGCCGATCCGAAAATCCTTCTGGTGGACGGATCGGACACCGGATCGGTCGAGGCATTGGAGGAAGCGAGGCGTTCACCCGATTACACGGCGATCGTATTCATCACGACGAGCGCAGGGGACGACGCGGGCCTCGCTCCACGCAACGCGCCCAGCTTCACCGAGCCGTTCGGCCCGCCGGTGCTGCAAGTCGATCGCATCGACCGGAGTTGGTTGACTGAGCAGGCGAGCGCTGGATCGACGGTGGCCGTCGTGGCGCGTGCCGACCGCGAGCCTGTCGAGGCCGCCAACGTCGCGGCGGTATTTCCTGGCCGCGACCGTTCGCTGCCGCCGTTGGTCGTCATGACTCCTCGCAGCGGTTGGTGGTGGATCGCGGCCGAAAGAGGCGGCGGCATCGTTTGCTGGCTAGAAGTGATGATGGCTCTGCGCGATTCTCCGCCAGAGCGCGATGTCCGATTCGTCGCGACCAGCGGCCACGAGCTCGGGCACCTGGGACTCGAAGCCTACCTCGATCGCAACCCCGGACTGGCGACCGAGGCGGTTGCCTGGATGCACTTCGGCGCATCGATAGGCGCGGCGGTCAAACCGGTCCCTCGATTGTTCACGTCCGACGATGAGCTGCACGCGCTCGCGGTAGAGTTCTTGCAACCCGAAGTGCCGGCCATGCCGGAGTCCTTCCCGCACGACATGATGCCGGGCGGCGAGTCGCGAAACATCCATGCCCGAGGCGGTCGGTACGTGTCGTTGGCGGGAGGACACGCCTCGTTCCACCAGCAAATCGACCGCTGGCCGGACTCTGTCGACGTTGCCGCCGTGGTGAGCTACGCGAGGGCGATGACTGGGATGGCGATGAAGTTGGCTGGCTAGCGCGATCAGAGCGAGGCAGGCTCATGAAGTCCGCGTCCACTGGTGCTCTGGGCGTTCACGCCCAAGCGGAGTCACCGACCATCTCGCGGAACTGTGAAAACCCTTCCTGATTGACAACACGAGAAACACCTACATATACTTATGTATCGAAATACACAAGGCTGAGATCAGGACTAGTACGTCCCGAGCGGAGCTCAGAGAACCGGGTTAGGTGAGAGCCGGTGCTCGCGCAAGGACCGAATGGACCTGGGAGCCGTCAACCGAAATTCCGTGTTCGCGGATCGTAGGCTTGACCGGAGAGGGTCCCGTTACCAGAGCCCAGGGCATCGACGAAGCTGCTTCGTCCGTGCCTGAACAGAGGCCGCTGACAGCGGTGAATTAGGGCACCACCACGGTTTGACCCCGTCCCTTGTGGGATGGGGTTTTTCGTGTTTGGCGCGAATCCAACATTTGGAGGTTATGGCTCGATGGACAACATCAGCAAACGCTTGTGGGTTTTTGTATCGAACGAACCTCTGACCGGCGGGACGCCACCGCAACGACAAACGCTTCCAGGCTGGCAGAATCGAGCCGCAAACTCGAGAGCGAAAATGTGAGAGCAATGCAAACAACAACATCGAACGAACAAACCTCGAAGCCGAACACCTCCCAGCGCCGCGTGTTCAGTGGCGTGCAGCCCACCGGGGACCCGCAACTGGGAAACTACCTCGGCGCGTTCAAAGGGTGGGTCGACCGGCAGGACGAGAAAGAGAACTTCTTCTGCGTCGTCGACATGCACGCCATCACCGTCGACCACGATCCGGCCGAACTCGTTCGCCAAACACGCGAGCTGGCGGCAGTTCTGTTCGCGTGCGGAATCGACCCGGACGAGAGCACATTGTTTGTCCAGAGCCAGGTTTCCACGCACGCGGAGGCGTGCTGGATTCTGAACTGCTTCACGCCGTTAGGCTGGCTCGAACGTATGACCCAGTTCAAGGACAAATCCGCCGGGCGGGACAGCGTTTCGACAGGCTTGCTCGACTACCCGGTGCTGATGGCTGGCGACATCCTGCTGTACAGCGCCCACGAGGTGCCGGTCGGCGACGACCAGAAGCAGCACGTCGAGCTTGCGAGAGACATCGCCCAAAGGTTCAACCACATCTTCGGCGACGTGTTCGTCGTTCCGGAGTCGGTCATACAGGAGGTCGGCGCCAGAGTGATGGGGCTGAACGACCCGACGGCGAAGATGTCCAAGACCTACTCGCACATCCGCGGCCACGCCGTGCGCATCCTGGATGAGCCGAAAGAGATTCAACGATCCATCATGCGTGCGGTCACGGACAGCGGCAACGAGATTCGATTCTCCGACGATCCGGAAAGGGCAGGGGTTAATAACCTGCTCGAAATCTACCGGGTGATCACCGGCAAGTCCGAGGCCGGCGCCGAGGCCGATTTCACCGATGCTCGCGGGTACGGCGACCTCAAGAAACGCGTCGCCGAGGCCGTTATCGAAGAGCTGACGCCAATCCGCACCCGATACAACGAACTGATAGACGACATTGCTGAACTGGACCGGCTGCTGGCCGTCGGCGCCGACCACGCGCGCTCAATCTCCGAGCCCAAACTCGTTGAGATGAAGCGCAGCGTGGGCTTCGCGCTGCCGGCTGATGCCCGGTCCTCGACGAGGTGATAGAGATGTACTACCCGACGCTTGAACAAGTAAAAGAGTCCGCCGGAACGGCCAATCTGGTTCCGATTCACCGTGAGATAAGCGCCGACCTGGAGACGCCGGTGTCCGCGTACCTAAAGATCGCCAAACCCCCGTACTCGTTCCTCCTGGAGAGCGTCGAGGGCGGGGAGCACATCGGCAGATACAGCTTCATCGGCACCGAGCCTACGAAGGTGTTCAAAACAGGCGAGGGCGAAGAGTACGGCCAGATAGACCCGCTGATTCCAATCGAGGAAGAGCTCGCCAAATACCGATTGGCCGAATTCCCGGATGCCGAGCGGTTCAACGGCGGAGCGGTCGGCTATGTCTCGTACGACGCCGTCCGCTACTTCGAAAAACTCCCGACGCCGGACGTCGACACCATCGGCGTGCCGGAATCGATCTTCATGCTGACGAGCACGTTCGTGGTGTTCGACCACCTTCGACATCGCATGAGGGTCGTCAGTCACGCCTTTCTCGACGGCGACGGCGACGTGGACGCCGCGTACGCGGCAGCCGTCGAGCGCATCGACGAGATCGCAGCCAGGCTTGAGTCGCCGGTCCAAGTGCCAAACGCGGCCGTCGGGGACGGCGTGAAGGGCACTGAGAACGAAATGAACATGACCACCGATTACTACAACGACATGGTCGCCAAGACCCGCGAATACATCATTAACGGGGACGTGATCCAGACCGTGGTGGGACAGCGGACGGCTCGACGGACCGACGCCCATCCGTTCCAGATCTACCGCGCACTCAGGGCGATCAACCCGTCGCCGTACATGTACTACTTGGAGCTCGACGGATTCCAGGTAGTCGGAGCGTCGCCAGAGATGCTGGTCCAGGTCGAAAACGGCACGGTGAGCGTTCACCCAATCGCCGGCACGCGCAGACGCGGCAAGGACGAAGCGGAAGACCTGGCCCTCGAGGAAGATCTGCGGACCGACGAGAAAGAGCAAGCGGAGCACATCATGCTTTTGGACCTGGGCCGGAACGATGTCGGCCGTGTAAGCAAACCGGGCACCGTGAACGTGTCGCAGGTCATGGACATCGAACGGTACTCGCACGTGATCCATCTGGTGTCGCACGTGACAGGTGAGCTGCGCGACGGCATGTCCATCTACGACGCGCTCAGGTCATGCTTCCCGGCAGGAACTGTCTCCGGGGCGCCCAAGATCAGGGCGATGGAGATCGTGGCCGAGCTCGAGCCGGACCGGCGCGGCGTCTACGCGGGCGCGGTCGGGTACTTCGACTTTGCCGGAAACATGGACACCGCGATCGCCATCCGCACGCTGGTGGTCAAAGGCGGGTACGCCTACGCCCAGGCGGGCGGCGGCGTCGTCTACGACAGCACCGCGGAGAACGAGTACATGGAGACCGTCCACAAAGTGGCCGCTACACTTCGAGCCATCGACCAAGCCGAGGAGGCCATGGGGTGATAGTACAGCGATCGGACAGCCAATTGGACAACAACCGTTCGTCCTGACCAACGTTATGTCCGCGCGACGTATGACGGATGGGACAGCAATGGCGCCACAAGGTTTGTCATTCTGAGGCCGCAGCCGAAGAATCTGGGGCCCCGCAGGCAAGAAATTTCGATACGGTTGCTTGGAAGCTTAACGAACGATTTTCCACCGACTGCAAATCACAGCTCAAGACCAAACCAGGAGCAACAAAATGATTCTGCTAATCGACAACTACGATAGCTTTACCTACAACCTCTACCAGTACCTGTGCGAGCTCGGCGCCGAGATCGAGGTTCGACGCAACGACAAGATCTCGCTCGAAGAGATTGAAGACATGGCCCCGAGCAAGATTGTCATCTCGCCCGGACCGAAAACCCCGGATAAAGCAGGCATCTCGAATGACGTGATCCGCCACTTCGGTCCAAAGACGCCGACGATGGGCGTGTGTCTTGGCCACCAGTGCGTCGGATACGCCTACGGCGGCACGGTGGCTGGCGCGGGAGAGATCATGCACGGCAAGATGTCGCAGATCCACCACGACGGCAAGAGGCTCTTCAAAGGACTCCCGAACCCGTTCGACGCGATCCGCTACCACTCGTTAGCCGTTCAGACCAAAGATCTCCCGCCCGAGCTCGAAATCACGGCGTGGACCGACAATGGCATCACGATGGGCTTGCGGCACAAGGAATACCCGGTCGATGGGATACAATTCCACCCTGAGTCGATCATGACCAAAGTCGGCAAAGACCTGCTGCAGAACTTCCTGGACGCCTAAACGTCCTTGGAACTTGGGGAGTGCAGAGGGGCGCGCCCCTCTGCCCGTTTTGTAACAGCGACGGCAACATCGGAGGAAGACATGATTCGCGAAGCAATCGACGCTGTCGTCGACGGCAAGTCACTCTCGCTCGAGCAAGCAGCCGACGCCATGAACGAAATCATGAGCGGAGCCGCGACGCCCGCCCAGTTCGGCGCGTTCGTCACCGCCCTAAGGATCAAAGGCGAAACGGCGGACGAGATCGCGGGCATGGCTCGCGTGATGCGCGCGAAATCCCTGCACGTCGATGTTGACGGCCTCGTCGTCGACACGTGCGGCACCGGCGGCGACGGCTCCGGCAGCTTCAACATCTCGACCACCGCCGCGCTGGTCGTTGCTGGCGCCGGCGTGAAAGTCGCCAAACACGGCAACCGCGCCATGTCCGGCGCCACCGGTAGCGCGGACGTGCTCGAAGCGCTCGGCGTCAAGATCGACTTGAGCCCGGAAGGGGTCTCTCGCTGTCTCGACGAAGCCGGATTCGGCTTTATGTTTGCGCAGAGGTACCACCCGTCGATGCGGTTCGCCGCTGGGCCGAGGCGTGAAATCGGCATCCGCACTGTGTTCAACATTCTCGGACCGCTAACGAACCCGGCCAACGCTCGACGTCAAGTCATCGGGGTCGCCGATCCTGCGATGGCCGAGCGCATGGCGCGCGTGCTCGGCTTGCTTGGCAGCGAGCACGCTCTCGTCGTTCACGGCGCGGATGGCCTGGACGAGCTCACGCTTTCAGGCCCGTCGCAAGTCTGGGAACTTCGTGGGAACGACGTGAACAGCTATGAAGTAACGCCCGAGAGCGTCGGTCTCAGCAGAGCCGATGCAGACGCGCTGCAGGCGCCCACGGTGGAGCGGAGCGCAGAGATCGCAAAGGGAGTGCTCGACGGGCGAGCCGGACCGACCCGAGACGTCGTGGTGCTGAACGCCGCTGCCGCGCTCTACGCGGCTGGCGCGGCGGATTCGCTGGGGGACGGCGTCCAGCTCGCAGGCAAGTCCATCGACAACGGCGACGCCGCTCGTGGACTCGACGCGCTCGCGCCTCTGAGCCAGTCGCTTGAGTGACGCCCGACGCAACGGTGCCACGCCAATCAGCGCCGTCCTGTTCGATTTCGACTTTACGCTGGCTGACTCGTCCGAACCGGTCATCGAGTGCGTGAACTTCGCACTTCGAGGGTTGGGACTGCCCGAGGCGCCGACCCACGAAGTGATGCGCACGATCGGGCTCCATCTTTCGGACACGTTGGTCGAGTTGGCGGGCGCGGAGCATCGGCCCAGAGCAAAGGTGTTCCTCGATCTGTTCGAGAAGCGCTCGGATATCGTGATGGTCGAGGGTACTGAAGTATATGATGACGTGCCCGATGCGGTTGCTGCGTTGAAGGAGCGAGGCATGCGACTGGGAATCGTCTCCACCAAATATCGGAGAAGAATCGAAAAGATTCTGGACCGCGACGGTCTCCTGTCTTCGTTCGACACGATCATCGGTGGCGACGATGTGACGCGACACAAACTCGATCCTCAGCCGATTCACATGGCTTTGGCGTCGCTAGGGGTTCCTGTCGACAAGGCGGTTTACGTCGGCGACAGCCTGCCCGACGCCCAGGCTGCCCAGGCTGCCGGCGTCCGATTCGTCGCGGCACTCTCGGGGACCACGGAGCTCCACGAATTTGAGGAATATGCGATGGCGGGCTACGTTTCGACGGTCAATCGAACCGATTTCGTCGAGGTGCTCGAAAGGATATCGAATGGCAGCTCCTGAAACGCCGGACATCCTCAGGCAAATCGTGGATGTAAAGCGCACCGATGTCGAACGGCTCAAAATCGACGTGCCGATCGCCGACCTCCAGGCGCGCATCGACTCTCAGAAGCCGCCACTGAATTTCGCAGGGTCGCTGATGGGCAATCGTCTCAGAATCATAGCTGAAGTCAAGAAGGCGTCGCCCTCGCGCGGCTTGCTTCGCGAGAACTTCGATGCGGCCAGCCTCGCCAAGACCTACGCCGAGAACGGCGCCGCTGGAGTATCGGTGCTGACCAACGAAGATCACTTCCAAGGGACCATCGATCATCTGGGCGAAGTAGCTTCGGCGGCCCACGAGACCGGTGTCCCTGTTCTGCGCAAAGAGTTCATTTTCGACCCGTACCAGGTCTACGAGGCGAGGGCATATGGGGCTGACGCGATACTGCTCATCGTCGCGATGCTGTCTCCGTCGCTGCTCAAAGCCCTTTTCGTTCTGGCAGGGAAATTTTGGATGCAACCCCTGGTCGAAGTGCACGACGAATCCGAGCTCGACGTCGCAGTCGAAGCTGGAGCCGAGATCATCGGGATCAACAACCGCAACCTCAAGACGTTTGTGACCGATCTCGAAGTCACGGACCGGCTGGCTGGCAAGGTCCCAGTGGGGAAGATCGTCGTTAGCGAGAGTGGGATCAGCACCCCAGAGCACATCCGGCGAGTGCAACAGGCCGGAGCTCATGCGGCTCTCATCGGAGAGGCGCTCGTGACGGCGCCCGACGTCGGCGCAAAGCTCGAGGAGCTCGTATGACCAACGTCAAGATATGCGGCCTGCGTGATCCGGAACACGCCCTGATCGCGGCGGAATCCGGCGCCGATCTGCTGGGTTTCAATTTCGTCGAAGGCGTCCGCCGCCAGCTCTCCGAGACCGCCGCGCTCGAAATCATCTCGACGTATCGCGCTCGTTGCGGCGATGGTGGCCCCGCGTTGGTCGGGCTGTTCGCGAACCAGCCGCTGGAGTTCGTGAACCGCGTAATTCGCGACCTCAGACTCGATCATGTCCAGTTGTGCGGTGACGAACCGCCGGAGTATTGGGCCGCGGTGGATGCCGGAGTCATTCGTCAGATCAGGGTTCGAACCGACATTCCCCGACAGGCTGTGATCGACCAAGTGCTCGAAGCCGCCGACGCGGTGACTTCACGAGGTCACCGCGCCTTGCTGGATACGCATTCGGCCGGGGCGCTGGGCGGCACCGGGAAAAGCTTCGATTGGACGATTGCCCAGCGGGTGGCGCAGGATCACGACTTCTTCCTCGCGGGCGGGCTCGATCCCGACAACGTGCGTGAGGCGATCTCTGTCGCGCACCCGTCGGGCGTCGACGTTTCCAGCGGCGTCGAAACCGACGGAGTTAAAGACGCCGCGAAGATCAGGGCGTTCATCGAAGCGGCGAAGAACGCGGATCTGTCGTAAATCCTATCAAGAGCCGGAACGGACTTGCCTGGGAAAGTCTCGCTGGCCTGACGGAGAACCTACAGCATGCGTAGAGGCTCCTGTAGCCCTGGTCTCGTGGCGATAAACAGAATCAGTGATGCGAACAAGTAATGTCATTCAGAGGCCGCAGCCGAAGAATCTGGTCGCTGAACACGCCATTTTGCCTAAGCGACCCCAAAGGCTTCTTTTTCTCCGGAGCGCCATCATGGCCAGAAACGTTGAGCACAAGGTGTTGGGTTAATGATCATGACGGCCCCAGCGACGCTTGAATGTGGGCGGCCCTTCGACGGGCTCAGAGCCTGCCCTGAGATTTCCGAAGGGGCGAACAGAAGGGAGCGTGGCTCACCCTGGACGGATGCTCAGCATCGCGAGACGCGTCGGACACATATCATTCAATTGACGACCATCAGGCCGAGTCCGTCTCACCCTCCGAGGATCGAAAGCACCGGCACGTAGCTCGTCGTTAAACCCAACGGCGTTATCGCTCATCTGACTTGACGAGCAAATGACTCCAGGCCTGGAGAGGAACCGATGGCAAAATCAGTGCAGCTCGGATCGCACGACATCCTGATTGACCCCCCCCGCGAGCTCGTCTTCCGGATGATGACCGCGTTCAACGCGGGCCCGACGCCGGGCGACTCTAACGAATCGTCGAAGGTCCTATCGAGCGACGACGAGTCGCAAACGGTTGAGTTCAAAAGCAAGGCCGGTTTCATAACGTATACGTCGGTTGAGAAGGTTACTCTAGACGCCCCGAAACGCATCACCTTTAATCACCTGAGCGGTCCACTCCACTAAGCGTGCGACGAATTCGTTCTCGAAGATCGCGACGGTCTGACGCTGTTGTCTCATCACGGCGAGATCATCTGGAGCTGTCTCCCGTTTGTTGGTTGGTTCGGTACGGTGGTCTATACGCGCCCGATGTTCAACAGGGTCGTCAGCCGCCACATGGAGATCATCAAGACCGCCGCGGAAGCTAGGGCCGCTCGTAGTCACGTCTTTCGCCGGAAGCCCAAGACGGAGCCAACGGACGAAACCTGAAGGGGCGGCGAGTCCCGACCGGATTGCCCATCCTCTGCGGCGCGCCCGAGAGCCGTAATCTCCGGTGCATTTCGCGGGCGTCCGATTACTCACGATCTTCTCATAATACGGCGATAGACGACCCATCGTGCGTATTCTTGCGGTCTGGTTTTTGGCGTTTCCGTATGCGACGATCTGCCCGCGCCGCGATCTCCATTCCGCCCGTGTTTCAGCTTGGTTGACGCGCTTTTCGCTCCCCTCCGATTCGCCTCATTGACGCTGGACTCGCAGGCACTGCTGTGCTATCGTCATTCCTGATTTGATGGACCAATGAGGTAGCTGCGTATGTACGACCATGACGTTCTCATAATTGGGGCTGGACTTGCTGGAATGCGCGCTGCTTTATCGGCGCGACAGGCAGGGGCCGACGTGGCTGTCGTCACAAAGGTCCATCCCGTTCGAAGCCACTCCAACGCTGCTCAGGGCGGCATCAACGCGGCGCTCTCGGATCGCGGCGACGACTGGCACGACCACGCCTACGACACCGTCAAGGGCAGTGACTACTTAGGCGACCAAGACGCGATCGAGATCATGTGCCGCGAGGCGGGAGATGAAGTCATCGCCATGGAACACTATGGCGTGACCTTCAACCGTGACGAAGAAGGCAAGCTAGGCACGCGCAACTTCGGCGGTCAACGGCAAGCCAGAACTTTCTTCGTCGCCGACTTCACCGGACAGGCTCTGCTTCATGTTCTGTACGAGCAGATCCTGAAAGAAGGCGTCCGAATCTACGAAGAGTGGTTCGTACTTCGGCTGATTGAAGACGACGGCAAGTGCGTCGGCGCGGTGATCATGGAGATCCGCACCGGCGAGATTCACGTTGTTCGCGCGAAGACTGTCATCATGGCGGCCGGCGGACTGGGCCGCGTCTTCGAGCCCTCCACCAACGCGCTGATCTGCACCGGCGACGGCATGGGCTTGGCGTATCGAATTGGCACCCCGCTCATGGACATGGAGATGGTCCAGTACCACCCGACGACCCTGAAGGGAAGTGGAGTGCTCATCACCGAGGGAGCTCGAGGAGACGGCGCATATCTGCTGAACTCCGAGGGCGATCGGTTCATGAAGACGTACGCTCCGAACATGATGGAGCTTGCGTCGCGCGATGTCGTGTCTCGCTCAGAACAGACCGAGATCGACGAGGGTAGGGGCGTCGACGGATGCGTGTTTTTGGACTGCCGTCACCTCGGCGAGCGGCTGATCCGTGAGCGGCTCTCCCAGATCGCTGATATTGCCAAAGATTTTGCCAACGTAGACATATTCACCGAACCGATTCCGATTCAACCTGGCATGCACTACGCAATGGGCGGAATCAAGGCCGATGTCGATGGCCGCACGCCCGTGCCGGGCCTGTACGCCGCCGGCGAAACGGCATGCGTCAGCGTTCACGGCGGTAACCGTCTGGGCGCGAACTCGTTGCTCGACACGTTGGTGTTCGGCCGCCGGTCGGGCGTCCACGCCGCCGATGCAGCCAAGAGCATCACGCACGCCAACCTGACCGATGCGTCCGCCGACGAGGACCGTGCTCGCCTCCAGGGACTGCTCGACAACCCCGAGGACGGCGGCGAAATGTTCGGCAAACTCCGCCACGACCTCGGGCAGACCATGGACAAGAACTTGGCCGTCTACCGCGACAAAGCGGGCATGGAAGAGGCGATTCAGCAGATCAAAGAAGTGCAGAAGCGATACCAGTCGGTGTACGTCACCGACAAGGGTAAGACGTTCAACACCAACCTGATCTTCACCCTCGAGCTCGGTTTCATGCTGGAAGCAGCGGAGACGATCGCTCTGGGTGGACTTGAGCGCACCGAAAGCCGAGGCGCTCACACGCGAACCGACTTCCCTGACCGAGACGACGAAAACTGGCTGAAGCACGTCCTGGTAAAGAAAACGGACGACGGTCCCGTCACCGAGCACTTGCCCGTCGTCATCACCGATTGGCAGCCCGAGGTGCGAAGCTACTAGCCGGCTCACCAGCGGTCAGTTCGGCGAAAGTCTGTTTCGAGTACGTTGCCAACCGACGATCTGGCGAAACGTGAATAAAGGACGGTATGAATGGAAGTCAAGATCAGCGTAAGGCGCTTCGATCCCGATAGCGATAGGCCAGTGACCAGACTCCAGGAATACGACCTGGAGATGGACGAGGCCAGCACGCTGTTGGATGGACTGATCCACATTCGCGAGGACATCGACGGTTCGCTGGCGTTGCGGTGTTCTTGTCGCAGCGCGATCTGCGGCTCGTGCGCGGTTCGTGTGAATGGCCAAGCCGGTTTGGCGTGCAACACGAAACTGACTGACGCGATGCCGAAAGACGGCGGCCCCGTCGTCGTGGAACCCGCCGGCAACATGCAGGTCATCAAGGACCTGGTAGTCGATTTCGGGGCGTTCTGGGAGAAAGTGCGGGCTGTCGATCCCTGGCTCCTGCCGGAAGGGCAGCAACCTCAAGGAGAATACGTCGCGCCCGATGAAGACATGGTGCACCTGGCCGGAGTCGTGTCCTGCATCATGAGCGGCGCCTGCGTTTCCGACTGCACGGTTCTCGCCGTCGATCCCGACTTTCTTGGCCCGGCGGCTCTGGCGAAAGCCTACCGCTTCGTGGCCGACCCCAGAGACGACGCCAACACCGAGCGGTTGACGGCGCTGAACGAGCCCGGCGGCATGTGGGACTGCACCCGCTGTATGCAGTGCGTCCAAGCCTGCCCCAAAAGCGTCGATCCGATGGGCCGCATCATGGCGCTCCGTGACCAAGCCATGGAAGCCGGACTCACGAACACGACCGGCGCCCGTCACGCGACCGCGTTCTCCGACATCATCGAACACAGCGGCCGGCTTGACGAGACGAAGCTCACGATCAAGAGCCACGGTCTCTTCAATGTCCGCGAGATGATCAAACTGGTTCCCATCGGAATCCGAGCGCAACTCGCCGGGAAGCGACCGCCGCTGATGCACAAAGCCATCCCAGGCATCGAAAACGTGCGCCGAATCTTCAAGAAAGCTGAGAGCAAGCGATGAGATATGCACTATACGCGGGATGTGTCGCACGGGGCGCCACCCCCGAACTTTACGTCGCCACGCTGGAAGTTTGCCGGCGATTGGGAATCCAGCTTGACCTCTCAGCATTGGAAGGCGCATCGTGCACCGGCGCGGGCGTGCTCCAAGAGAAGAACCTGCGGCTCGCCGATACGTTGAACGCCCGAACTTTTGCGATGGCGGAGAAGGCCGGTCTACTGATCTTGACGATTTGCAGCACCTGCCAGGGCGTTATGTCACAAGCCAACGTTCGTCTGCAGGACGACGAGTACCGTACCTCGATCAACGAAGATCTGGCGGAGGAAGGGCTTTCGTACAGCGGAACGTCCGAACCGAAGCATCTCCTGTGGGCGATTATCGAAGACATCGGCGTCGAGAAACTCAAGTCGCTCGTTACCCATCCTCTGTCGAACCTCAAGATGGCGCCGTTCTACGGATGCTATCTGATTCGACCCACGGCGAGTCTGGGATTTGAAGAGCACCCCGAGCGAGAAGACTCTCTCGAAACGGTCATCGAGATCGTCGGCGCGGAGGTCGTGGAGTACCCGGGCAAGACCCTTTGCTGCGGCTTCCCGATAACCACGATCAACAACCCGAACGCGCTTAAGATGGTCGCGACACATACGCTCGACGCCAAAGGACGCGGCGCGGACGCCATGGTCACGCCGTGCCCGCTGTGCCACCTGAACCTCGACGGCTTCCAACCGTCGGCGGCATCCGGCAACAGCCCGATCGCGATCGACATGCCGGTGCTCCATCTGCCGCAGCTCCTGGGCCTTGCGATGGGCATCGACCCCAAGGCGATGCGCTTGAACAAGCACATCGTCTCAACGAAGAATTTCCTCACCGAGGTCGCCGTCTCGACGTAGGCTGGCGCCGTCAATTTACGAGCCATCGAAACAGTCCCCGCCGCCACGACGGGGACTGTTTGCGTTTGGGCGATGCCGTTCGCCTGATTCTAACGATACGGCTACGCGATCCCGTCGCGACTCACGAACGATTTGGTCTGCAAAGTTGCCCATGATCCGAATGTAGTTGGTGCGAAAAAATGACGCGGGTCGTGAAGGCCGAGCCCACCATCGAGTTGGTGCTCTGGCCGTTCAGGGCCAAGCCACCCCTGCATCCCAGCAACGGCGCTGACGATCCCTCGGTGTCATTCTGAGGCCGCAGCCGAAGAATCTAGGTTCAGATCCGAACGATACAGTGACGACGATTGTACAATCATCAACTCAGAGAGCTCGCGATATCAGCTCAAAGTCTCTATTAACAATCTGTCCCGTTTCTGCTGACTGCCAACACTCCTGTGCGAGGGCAAGTGGCCGGAACTGCCCTCTCACGTGAAAGCCATCGCCTGCGAAAAATACCCGACGCGCCCCTCGGTACATGTTCTGAGCATCAATAAGGACCGTGACTCGTTGCGTCAATTGAATTCCCAAAGAAAACCCCACCAGTTCCCGACTCCTGAAGGAGAAGTGAACGGTGGGGAAGATTCCTTATTTTTGTACGCCAACGGTAGGTTGGTGTCAAGCAGTGTTCGCCATACTCAAGCTGCGGTATTGGATTGAGCATGGCGAACAACGGTGCGGTTGTCGATGCCACGGTGCGCGTACGAGTTTCGGGGACATAGCCCGCGCTTTCGCGCATCGTTGGACTTGGCCGGTTCCCGTTGATCTTTTGCGACTATCCCGCGTTGGCCATGATATCGACGAGCTCCTGCACGGAGGCGGCCGAATTGCTGAGCGCCGCCGCTTCGGTCTCGTTCAGGTCGAATTGGATGACCTCTTCCACGCCGTTGGCGCCGAGCTTGATTGGCACGCCGACGAACAGGCCGTCGATGCCGTACTCGCCTTCGAGGTAGGCGGTGCAGGGGAGCACCTGTTTCTTGTCGAAGATGATCGCCTCGACCATCTGCGCGACCGCCGCGGACGGTGCGTAGTACGCACTGCCGGTCTTGAGCAGGTTCACGATCTCGGCGCCGCCGTCCTGGGTTCGCTTGACGATCTCGTCTAGCCGCTCCGCAGAGAGCAGCTTCGCGATCGGCGTGCCGCCCACGGTCGTGCTGCCGACGACGGGCACCATCGTGTCGCCGTGACCGCCGAGGACGTACGCCTCGATTGACTCGACTGAGACGTCGAGCTCCTCGGCCAGGAACGACCTGAAGCGCGCCGTGTCGAGAATGCCGGCCATGCCGACTACTCGGTTCTTCGGAAAGCCGCTGACCTTGAACGCCTGCTGGGTCATGGCGTCCAGCGGGTTGGTAACGATCAACAGGATGCCGTTGGGCGACTTGGGAGCGACTTCTTGGACGACGCTGGAGATGATCTTCATGTTCGTCAGCAGCAGGTCGTCGCGGCTCATGCCGGGGCGGCGTGCGATGCCCGATGTGATGACGACCACGTCCGAATTGGCGGTTTCTTCGTATCCATTGGTCCCGATCACCGTGGCGTCGGATGCGACGACCGGGCCGGATTCAAGCATGTCGAGCGCCTTGCCCTGCGGCAGACCTTCGACGATGTCGACCAGCACGATGTCGGCGTAGCCGCTGTCGAATACGCGCTGCGCCGTTGTGGCGCCTACGTTGCCCGCGCCTACAACTGTTACTTTGCTTCTCATGGGTGTCACCTCGTTCGTGAATGTTCTACGCAAAGCTGGCCCGCGATTTCTGCGCGGGCCAGTTCTGCATCAAGGCTGCATTGCGTCGGCTTATGATGACTGACAACCGGCTATTGGTCGCCTATCCGGTGGCGTCGACGAACTCCTGCCACCGCTCTTCGATTTTGGAGTCGGTAACCGTGTCCATGATGTACTGGCCGAACTCTTCGCCGGTCGCGCCCGTGTTGCGCCCTGTCGTGGTGATTTTGCGTTCGTACTGGCCGCAGATGTCAATGGCTTTGTGCAGCTTCGAACCCAGGTCTTCGTATCCGATGTGCTCCAGCATCATGGCGCCGGCTCGCAGCAACGAGCTTGGGTCGGCGTACTGGTCTCGGTTTTCTTGGACCATCCTGGGGGCGCTGCCATGGATTGCCTCGAACATGGCATACACCTTGCCGATGTTGGCGCTGCCCGCGGTCCCGACGCCGCCTTGGAGCTCGGCTGCCTCGTCCGTGAGGATGTCGCCGTAGAGATTCGGCAGAGCCAGCACCTCGAACTCGTTGCGACGTTTTTTGTCCAGCAGCTTGGCGGTCATAATGTCGATGTACCAGCCGTCCCAGTCTACGCCCGGGTAGTTCTCGGAAACCTCTCGGGCTATGTCCAGGAACTTGCCGTCGGTGGTCTTGACGACATTGGCTTTGGTCACGATGGTCACTTTCGACTTGCCTGTGCGTTGGGCGTGGGCAAACGCGGCGTCGATGATGCGTCGCGATCCCTGGCTCGTGATGACCCTAAAGTCCACGGCCAGGTCTTCGGTGACGTTCAGACCCTGGCTGCCGACCGCGTACAGGTCTTCGGTGTTCTCGCGGAAGAACGTCCAGTCGATGCCTTCCGCTGGAATCCTGACGGGACGGACGTTGGCGAACAGGTCCAGCTCCTTGCGCATTCGCACGTTGGCGCTTTCGATGTTGGGCCACCCGTCGCCCTGCTCAGGGGTGTGCGTCGGTCCCTTGAGAGTGACGTGGCACTTCTTGATCTCCACGAGCACGTCGTCCGGAATCGACTGCATCTTCTCGGCGCGGTTCTCAATAGTGAGGCCGTCGAGGACCCGAAAGTCAATCTTCCTGGCGGCGACATCGTCTCGCAGCAAGTATTCGAGAACCTTCTGCGTTTCATTGCTGATCATGGGCCCGATGCCGTCGCCGCCCAACATCCCGATGATGATTGGCGAGACCGATGAGTAGTCGACCCAATCGGGTTCGTTCTTCAGCCGTTCCACTCGCTCGAGTTGCTCTCGAACCACGGTTCCAAAATGTTCTTTCGCGGCATCAATTGACTGTTCACTTACCAAAGCCTGCTCCTTTCGAAACTGCCCCAACTTTGGGGCGTCTAGCTACGATGCTATTATTGCCAGGGTGTCGTCTTTGACGACCTGGGAGCCGGGCGACACGCCCAGTGATTTGATTGTTCCTCCGGCCGGCGCTGGAATGACGTTCTGCATCTTCATGGCTTCCAAGATGAGCATGGCGTCGCCCGCCTTGACTTCTTGGCCGACCTCAACCGAGTAGCTGACCACGATGCCCGGCATCGGAGCCCGCAACGCGGTCTCGCCGTCGACTGTCTCGGCGGCGCTCGAAGAGGATGCCGGAGTTGCCGCAGGCGTGCTCGGCGCGGTGGCCGTCGCAACCGACTGATGCGCGGGCGCGTCGCCACCCACTGGATCGATGTCCACTTCGTAGAACTGTTCGCCTACATAGACGTTGAACCGCCTGGCTCTGGCAGACGGCGCGGGAGCGCTCGCAGACGGTTTCGGCGCGGAGGCCGCAGCCTCCTGCTCCATCTGCTCGAGGGTCTTGGACTTCATTTCGTCGGGCACTGGTTCGAGGCCGTGCTTGATCCTGAGGAACCGTAGCCCAGTCTGAGGATACAGCGCATAGATCAAAATGTCATCGACGTCGTCGGATATCTCGCTGACCGCGCTTCGGGCTTCGTCGAGTTCGGGCGCGAGAGCGTCAGCGGGGCGGGGCGGGGCCGCGTTGATCGACCCGCCGTCTTCCTCGGCAACTTTCTCTCGCAACGACGCGTCGATTTCGGACGGAGCTTCGCCGAAGTTGCCGCGAATGTAGTCTTTCACTGGCTCCGACAGCATCGTATATCGGCCGAACAGCACGTTGCTGACTGCTTGCGAGCCCACCATCTGGCTCATCGGAGTCACCAACGGCGGGAATCCGAGTTCAGCGCGAGCGATCGGAATCTCGGTGAGCACATCGTTCAATCGGTCGAGCTCTCCGGCTTCCCGAAGTTGCGACACCAGGTTGGAGGCCATGCCGCCGGGTATCTGGTGCGACAGGACGTTCGCGTCGATTACCGCGGCTTTGGGCGTTTGAAGCTGAGCTCGGTACCGAGGCAGTATCGCCTCCAGCTCGTCACCGATTTCCAGCAGCGCGGCCAAGTCGAGCCCGGTGTCTCGATCGGTGTTGCCGAGGGTCACGACCAATGGCTCGATGGCGGGCTGCGATGTTCTGAGCGCCAGCGGCGACAGGCACGTGTCGATGACGTCGATGCCGGCCTCGACGGCTTTCAGCGCCGTCATGGACGCCATCCCGCTCGTGTAATGCGTGTGAAGCTGTATCGGAATCTCGAGGAATTCCTTGAGTGCGGTTATCAGTTTATGCGCGTCGTAAGGGGCCATCAGGCCGCCCATGTCTTTGAGGCAGATGCTGTCGGCGCCGAGGTTCACGAACCGTTTCGCGCGGTCGATGTAGTAGTCGAGGTTGTAGATCGGTCCGCCAAGCCTGCCTTCCACGGTCAGTGAATAGCAGATCGCCATCTGAAGATGCTTGCCGCTTCGTTTGACCGCCGCGGCGGCACGCTCAAGATTCGGTTCGTAGTTGAGCGCGTCGAACACACGGAAGATGTCGATGCCGTTCTCAGCCGATCGTTCGACAAACGAGTCGACGACATCGTCGGCGTAGGTTCTGTACCCGACCAGTGACTGGCCTCGGAGCAACATCAACAGCGGCGTGTTGGGCATCAATCGCTTGAACGTGCGCAAACGATCCCAAGGATCCTCGGCCAGGAACCGCGTCGCCGAATCGAACGTGGCGCCGCCCCAAACCTCGGCGGAGTGGAAGCCGATCGCATCGATCTTGGCCGCGAGAGGCTCCATGTCCTCAATTCGCAACCGTGTTGCCATCAGGCTCTGGTGGGCGTCTCGAAACGTGGTGTCGGTGATCTTGATTGGGTTGGCTGTCATCTAGTCCGTATCCGGGTCAGGTGTGTTTAATTGATGCCGCGCCAGGAGCGGTTCGTACCGAACGTGGTTTGTGGCTGTGCGGCCCATGTCGCGGTTCGCCACGCCCCAAGTCCGCGTGGTCCACGTGATCGCGTATCGGCGGCTTCCTGCTCCAAGAAAGCCTGGATCGCCGCGGATATTGCGGCCATGACGGCCGGGTCCGTGTCGGAGTTCCCGCCCTGGGCGAAGACCCTCACAAAGGCACGCTCCCATGCTTCTTCGGCGGGAGCGCCTCGCGTTTGTTTTCCAACATCTCCAGCGCGCGGATAATCTTGGGTCGCGTCTGGACCGGGTCGATGACGTCGTCGATCATCCCTCGACCCGCCGCGATGTACGGGTTCATGAGCTGCTCTTCGTACTCGCTGATGAGTCGAGTTCGTGTACCTTCCGGATCGTCGGAGTTTCCGATCTCGCCGCGATGGATGATGTTCACCGCGCCGTCCGCGCCCATAACCGCGATCACGCCAGTCGGCCAGGCGAAGTTGATGTCACTGGTCAGGTTCTTGCTGCTCATGACTATGTATGCGCCGCCGTATGCTTTGCGCGTCAGGATGCTGATCTTCGGCACGGTCGCCTCGGCGTACGCGAAGATTAACTTGGCTCCGTTGCGAATGATCCCGCCGTGCTCCTGTGCGATGCCCGGCATAAATCCGGCGGTGTCGATGAACGTAACGACCGGGATATTGAACGAGTCGCAGAACCGTACGAATCGGGCAGCCTTGACGGCCGAGTTGATGTCTAGAACACCGGCGAGGTATTCGGGTTGCTGCGCAACGATGCCGGCGACTCGCCCGTCGAATCGGGCGAACCCGACGATGATGTTCCGCGCGAATTGTTCGTGTACCTGCATGAAGTCGCCATTGTCGACAACCCGAGTAAGGACGTTCACCATGTTGTAGGGCTGATTTTGGCTCTCGGGAACGATATCCGCCAGTTCTACGTCCATCCGGTTCGGGTCGTCAGTTGGCGTTTGCCGGGGCGGGTCTTCCATGTTGTTGAGCGGAAGGAACGCCAGCAGCCGTCGCACTTGTTCGATGCACTGTTGCTCGCTGTCGAAAGCAAAGTGAGACACCCCGCTGAGCGTGGAGTGCGGCTCCGCGCCACCGAGGACTTCGTGCGAGACTTGCTCGCCGGTGACCGCACGGATGACGTCAGGGCCGGTGATGTACATCTGGCCGACGCCGCGCACCATGAAGATGAAATCCGTGAGCGCCGGAGAGTATGTCGCGCCGCCGGCAGCGGGACCGAGTATCACCGAAATCTGCGGCACGACGCCCGAGGACCAAACGTTTCGATGGAATATCGAGCTGTACCCCGAAAGACTGTCGACGCCTTCCTGGATCCTCGCGCCGCCCGAGTCGATTAGACCGACCACGGGCGCCCCAGCGGCTAACGCCAGGTCCATGACCTTGCAGATCTTCTGCGCGGAAACCTCGGACAGCGATCCGCCCAATACGGTGAAGTCCTGAGCGTACACGAACGCGGTCCGGCCGTGGATCTTGCCGTGTCCGGTAACCGCCGCGTCGCCGAGGAATTTTTGCTTCTCCAACCCGAATTCGACCGAGCGGTGGAGGGCGAAGGTGTCGATCTCCTCGAAGGTGCCCTCATCGAGCAGAAGGTCGATGCGCTCTCTGGCCGTGAGCTTGCCCCGTTTGTGTTGGGCGTCAATCCTACGCTGACCGCCGCCGAGGAGAGCAGTCTCACGTTTGCGGGCTAGTTCCTCGCGCTTGGTTTCTACCTTCCGCCGGAGAACCATCTTTGTATAGGAAACCTTGAGGTGGGATAATTCAAGTCAAAGTGTACAGTCATTCCGCAATCGGAGCAAGAGAGTCTGATGCAGAGCGAACATCGCGAGTTGCCGCCCACGACGATCGGCGGTAGAACCTTCCAATGGGGTACGAGAACCTTCGTCATGGGCGTCGTCAACGTCACGCCCGATTCGTTTTCCGGCGACGGCATCGGGTCCGACGTCGAGGCTGCGGTCGAGCAAGCGTTTCGCATGCAGGAGTTCGGGGCCGATATGCTGGACATCGGCGGCGAATCCACCCGCCCGCCGGGCATATACACCGGCGCGGCGCCAATCACCGCGGAAGAAGAACTCGCGCGTGTGCTGCCCGTGATTCGAGCAATCGTCAAGGCGGTGGACGCGCCGATTAGCATCGACACCCAGAAATCCAAAGTGGCTCAAGCGGCGATCGACGCGGGCGCCGCCATGATCAACGACATCTGGGGCTTCCGACGAGACCCAGACATGGTCCGAGTCGCCGCGGAGGCGGGCGTGCCTGTTGCGCTCATGCACAACCAGGACCACACCCGTTACGCCGATGTCGTCCCTGACGTCATCGGCGAACTCCGGCGTATCGCCGACGCGGCGATGGAGGGCGGGGTAGCGTGCGAGAATATCATCCTTGATCCGGGGATGGGGTTCGGCAAAACTGCACGGCACAACCTCGAAATTTTGCGACGACTCGACGAGTTCGAAACGCTCGGATTCCCGTTGCTAATCGGGATGTCCCGCAAGTCGACTATCGGCTACGTCCTGGATTTGCCGGTCGGCGACAGAGTAGAAGGCACAGCCGCGACCGTCGCTCTGTCCATCGCCAATGGCGCCGACATCGTACGCGTTCACGATGTGAAAGAAATGGTCCGAGTCGCCAAGATGAGCGACGCGATAGTCCGCGGCTGGGACGGTGATCGCTAGCAGGAGCGGAGGGTCAATGGGCGCTGAACCCGCCTGAGAAACTTGTCCGGTCAAGGTGGTTCGACAAGCTCACCACGAACGGATTTAAGCGAGGTCCTACTCCCAAATCCATTCCCCTGAGCTCGTCGAAGGGTCGCCACACACACAAGTCGCGCTTCCTGTCCGTTCGTCCTGGGTCACGTGATGGTGCCCAAGTCGTGCTTGAAAGATGAGCCAGTATTTGGATGCCTGTCGAAGGCTCGCCCCGAGAACGCCCCGCCGTCGCTCAGAAGCGTAACGCGGGCTCGCCCATCAGTACGGACGGAACCGATTCGCGATCGGCATCCGGCGGTCTCGCCCGAAGTTCCTCGGCGTGATCTTGATCCCCGGCGCGGCCTGCCGGCGCTTGTACTCGGAACGGTCCACCAATGACACAACCTGCTTCACGGTGTCGACATCGAACCCCATGCCCACGATCTCGTCGAACCCAATATCGTCTTCGACGTACGCCTTCAATATCGGATCGAGAATCTCATAATCCGGCAGACTGTCCTGGTCCAACTGGTCCGGTCGCAACTCCGCGCTCGGAGGCTTTTCGATGACCGTCGACGGGATGACTTCGCCGTCGTCCTGGCGATTGCGGTGCTCCGCCAGGCGGTAGCACAGCACCTTGGGCACGTCCTTGATGACCGCGAACCCGCCCGACATGTCGCCGTAGATCGTCGCGTAGCCGGTTGCCATCTCGCTTTTGTTGCCGGTTGTCAGGACCATCGCTCCGAACTTGTTGGACAGAGCCATGATCAGATTGCCGCGAATCCGCGACTGGATGTTCTCTTCCGCCACGCCCCACTCGGTGCCCTCGAACTGAGGCGACAGCGTGTCCAGCAGCGCTTGGAATGTCGTCTCGATCGGCAGGGTCCACAGCTCGATTCCGAGATTGTCGGCCAGTTCGACGGCGTCGGTGACGCTGCCGTCGGACGAGAACCGGGACGGCATCGCGACCCCGACCACGTTGTCGCTGCCCAGGGCGTCGACAGCAATCGCGGCGACTAGGCTCGAGTCGATCCCGCCGGAGAGCGCCACGAGAACCTTTTCGAACCCGCATTTGCGCACGTAGTCCCTGGTTCCCAGTACGAGCGCGCCGTAGACTTCACCCTCCTCGCCGGGGTATTCGACGAGCTGCCCCGATATGGGCGATCTGGCGGGCTTCGGCTCATACTCAGCGACGTGATGGGTCACCGATTCAATGATCTCGACCTTTTCGTCCCGAACGACGGGATTGAGGTCGCTTTGTTGGTCATCGGAAACATCGAAGTCGACGACCAACATTCGCTCCACGAACTGATCCGCGGAGCCGACGAGGGCGCCGGTCGGGTCGAATGCCATCGATCCGCCGTCGAACACAAGCTCGTCCTGGCCGCCAACGAGATTCACGTACGCGACGAACACGTCGTTCTCGGCAGCGCGGGCCGAAAGCATCTTCTCCCGTTCGTCCCGCTTGCCAGCATGGAACGGCGATCCGTTGATGTTGACGATTACTTCGGCGCCCGCCGCGCTTTGTACGGTCGTCGGTCCGTCAGCGTACCAGATGTCTTCGCATACGTTGACTCCTACCGAGACGCCGTTCACGACGAACACGGGACAGATTTCGCCGGTCCTGAAGTACCGGTCTTCGTCGAAGACTCCATAGGTCGGCAAGAATATCTTGTGGTAGATGCCCGCGAGCCGGCCATCGACGGCAACCGCGGCGGCGTTGTAGTTGTCGCCCGCGTCCGAATCGATGAACCCTACGACGACGCAGATACCTTCCGACGCGGCGACGACTTCGTCGAGGCATTCGCGATTTTCTCGGACAAACTGGGATCGGAAGATGAGGTCTTCGGGCGGGTAGCCGGGGATCGCGAGCTCGGGAAACGCGACGAGGTCGGCCCCCTGTGATCGTGCCCGATAGATGTGATCGACGATCTTCCGCGTGTTGCCCTGCAGATCGCCTACGGCCAAATTGAGTTGAGCCATCGCAATCCTGAAATCACGCACAGACAATCCGGCTCCAATCAATCACTTGCGTTCCAACACCTATTTGGACACATCTTAAAAGTGCCTAACACGCCCCGACAGCGGGACGCCTACTGTCAACATGTTCGCGGAACAGATGCGTCGTAGGCCCCGAATTATAGCTGGTAATGGTCGCGAGCGGAGAGGTGTCGAGGGTCGTTCAAACGGAAGACGTCCGGGTTGTGGCCTAGCTCGACCGCCAGCCAATACGTGTATAGCTGAAGCGGGACCAGGTACGGAATCGGCGACAGAGCCTCCGAAACGGCGGGCGCCTCGATGACCGTGTCGGCGGCCGAAACACGCTCTTGATCGCCGGCTTGCACGATGGCAGCCGTTCTCGCGCCGACGGCGTTTGCGGCGTTCATCACGTCGATCGCTCGATTTGCGCCGGACATTGGCGGCACGACAATTGGCGGCACGACAAACGTTACCTGGCAACCGTCGTCGGTCGAGACGAACGGACCGTGGAGATATTGCTCCAGATGGAAGCCCTCGGTCGTCGTGTAGTTGGCCTCTTTCATCTTGAGCGCGGCCTCGTACGCGGTCGACGCGTTGGGGCCCCACCCGGTGAAGTAGTGTCGCTCCACGCCCCGCGTCGCTGCGGCCCAATCGCGAACCGCGGGCTCTTGGGTCAGCGCTTCCGTTACGAGCCCCGGGAGGCGTTGTAGTTCATCACGAAATCTTCGACGGTTAGAGGCTAACGTGGCCGTCAGCATCGCGAGGGCGGTCATCGCGCCCGTGTGGCTGATCGTGAACGCAGAGGACGGGTCGGAAACAGAGGTTTGTATCACGGCGTGGGCCATGGCGGGGTCGATTGCCGACCCGACGCCGGTGATAACGGCAGTTCGCGCGCCGTGGGCCCTCGCCAGATCCAGCGAATCGGCCGAGTACGTTTTAGTGCCGCGATGGCTCAACACGATCACCGCGTCGCTGCGATCCAACGAAGGCGGCGCGGTTACGAACTCGAACGAGTTCCACGCTCTGACATCCTCGCGAGAAGCAATCGTGCGCATCATGTATTCGCCCACCAGGGCGGCGTGCCAGGAAGTGCCGATGCCCACCAAATGGATTCGTTCGGATTCACCGACGAGTCGAGCCATTCGTTCAACGGAACGCTGCTCTTCGTTCAGCATACGTGCTATCGCGTCAGGCTGAGCCAAGATCGCGTCGTGCATGTGGTACGGATGTGAGTCTCGGGGCACGGGGAGTGAGGTCATCGCGGCCTCTCGTCAAATGTTACGGCGAACGATCTTTCGCGAAGCAATTCACGGGCTCGCGGGTTCGGATCGATCGACTCAAGGCGCTGCGTCGGTGGACCGTACGCGTTACCGGGAGCGAACGAAATTGCGGATCCGCTCCAATGCAATCTCAAGATTCTCCACGGAGTTGGCAAACGAGAACCTGATGTAGCCGTTGCCAAAGCGACCGAACGACTCTCCGGCCAAGCTCGCGACGCCTGCCTCGGAAAGCAGCGACTCCGCGAACACTTGGCTGGTTATTTCGGTCTCCTCGATGCTCGGGAACACGTAGAAGGCGCCAAGGGGCAGGGGGCACCGGATTCCGGGGATGTCATTCAGGCCGGCCACGATGATGTCGCGGCGCTTCTTGAACTCCTCGACCATGCTGTACGAGCGTTCCTGCGGTCCGGACAGAGCCTCGAGAGCGGCTATCTGGGTGAAGCTGGCCGTGCATGACACACTGTTCGTCGCCAATCTGGATATTGGCTCGACCAATTCCTGGGGCATCACCCCGTATCCGATCCTCCATCCGGTCATGGCGTAACTCTTGGAGAGACCGTCGAGAATGATCGTCCGGTCTCGCATACCGGGGAAGGCCGCGATGGAGTGGTGCTCGCCTTCGTACAGGAACCGGTTGTAGATCTCGTCGGAAAGAACCGCGATGTCGTGTTCTTTCGCAAGGTTCGCCAGGCGCTGCAAGTCCTCTTTGGGGATGACGCTGCCGCACGGATTGTTGGGCGAGTTGACGATCATCAGCTTGGTGCGATCGGTGATCCGCGCCTCGATCTCATCGATGTCGACGTTGAACGCGCTCGACTCGTGAAGCTGCATGGGCACGGGGACACCGCCCACGAATTCGATCATCGACTCGTAGATAGGGAATCCGGGGTTGGGGTAGAGAACCTCGTCGCCTTGATCCACCAGCGCCAGAATCGCGAAGAACATGATCGGCTTGCCGCCAGGGGTGACGACAACGTTTTCGCCAGTCACCGCGATTCCGCGCGTAGACGAAATCTCTTCGGCGATACGATCCCTGAGCTCGGGGAATCCGGAAGAAGGCCCGTAGTGGGTGTACCCGTCGACGATGGCGCTCGAGCCGGCGCCAACCACGTTTTCGGGCGATTCAAAGTCCGGCTCGCCAATCTCGAGGTGGATGATGTTCATCCCCTCCGCTTCGAGCCTGCGAGCTTTGGCCAGAACCTCGAACGCGGTCTCGGTTCCAAGCCTGCTCATCCTCTGCGCTAGCTTCATGTCAGATACCCCTGATCGTGCTTGGATAGGCAGGATACATTGCTCGGCAACCGTTGTCCAGAGCGTCGAATGTGTTAATATTCCCGATGGAATCTCCGACCTGAGGGAACGGGCGCTATGAACGTGTATCTAGGCGAGCCAAGAGGCTTTTGCGCGGGTGTGGTGAGAGCGGTCGACGTGGTTAAGCTCGCTCTGGAAAGGCATCGGCGTCCTGTGTACGTCAAGCATCAGATCGTTCACAACCCGTTCGTCGTCAAATCGCTTGAAGACCAGGGCGCAATCACCGTCGACGACGTGGACGAGGTCCCGACTGGAGCCACGGTGGTGTTCTCGGCTCACGGGTCGCCTCCTGAAGACTACGAACGCGCCGCCGAGCGCGGATTAAAGGTTATCGACGCGACCTGTCCGCTGGTCACCAAGGTCCACAACGAAGCTCAAAAGTATGCCCGTGACGGACGAAAGTTGATTCTGGTGGGTCACCGAGGCCATCAGGAAGTCATCGGCACCATGGGCCAGGCCGACATGGATCTGATGGCCGATGACGGGAGTGTCGACGGCCCAGATTGGCCCGCCGACACCCCGGTGACCGTACTCACTCAAACCACGCTGTCGGTGGACGACACCGAACGGGCAATCGACCACATCCGCAACCGATTCGATGACGTGATCGTTCGCAACGACCTGTGCTACGCAACGACCAACCGTCAGGCGACTGTGAAAGAGCTGTCAAAACTCGTTGAAATGGTGCTCGTCATAGGCGCCACTAACAGCTCGAACTGCAACAGGCTGCGAGAAGTCGCCGAGGCTCACGGCGTGAGCGCACACTTGATTAACGGCCCGGACGAACTTGACCGGAGCTGGCTCGAAGGCGTCGAGAACGTCGGAATCACGTCCGGCGCTTCCACACCCGAAAGTCTCGTTCAGGCAGTAGTCAACGCCATCGATCCGACCGAAGTAGTGAAAATCGAAGGGGCCAAGGAAGACGTGAGTTTCGTCTTGCCTCCTGATCTGCGTGACGCTCGTCTGACCAAACAGGATTCGAGCGGAGCTGTCGCCGTTGATGCGAATTAAGGACAACGGGAATCGATCAATGCCGCGCACCGCACGGAGATGAAGCAGCCCTAATGAAATACGACGTCGTCATAGTTGGAGGGGGCCCAGCCGGAAGCACCGCGGCACGAGAGTGCGCGGCGCTGGGGCTAAAGGCGTTGATTCTGGACCGGGCTGAATTCCCGCGCGACAAGCCGTGCGGCGGCGGCGTAACCGCCCGTACCGCGAACTTGCTGCCCTTCAGCATCGAACCGGTCGTGGGTCGCGTCGTAAGTGACGTGTTGTTCTCGTACAAACAAGCGGACACCTTCGAGCGCCGGTCCGAAAGAGCGCTCGCCAGCATGACTCGAAGGATCGACTTCGACGCGTTCCTGCTGCAAAAAGCGCTGGAGGCCGGCGCATCTTTGCGCGAAAAATCGATCGTGCGCGAAGTGACCAGAGACTCGCGCGGAGTCGAAGTTAGAACCGAAGACGAAACGTTTCACGCAAACGTTTTGGTGGCGGCCGACGGCGCGAACGGTACGACCGCGGCCATGGCAGGCGTTACACCGAAACTTTGGAAACAGATTGCCATCGAAGGAGATGTCACGCCTCCGGGCGGCGTTCCTCCCGAGTGGAAGACAAGATTCGGTTTGGATATCGGCAGCCTGTCCGGCGGTTACGGCTGGGTTTTCCCGAAATCTGACCATGTAAATATCGGAGTCGGAGGATGGCGGCACCTCGGTCCAACCCTCCGAACTCAACTGGCGCATTTGACGGAATTCTACGGATTCAAAGCCTCGGACCTTACCGGGATTCACGGGCACCATCTGACGATCCGCCAACCTGGTTCACCGTTGGCCGAGGGCAATACGCTGCTCGTGGGCGATGCTGCTGGCCTCGTGGACCCAATGACCGCGGAAGGCATATACGCCGCGATTTTGAGCGGCGGCACGGCGGCCAAGCACATCGCGCAGTACGTCGCGGGCGAGGTTCAGGACCTATCCGGTTATAGGCGAGAGATGGCCAGCACTCTGCTGGCCGAACTGAACGTCTCCCGCAGGTTCCACGACCTGTTCCACCTGACCCCGGGGTTCTACCTTTGGGCAGAGCGGCACTCGTCCGTGTTCTGGAGCCTCGCACAACGGATACTCTGGGGCGATCAAACCTACGTCAACGTAATGTTGAGGCATCGTGTGACCGGCACAGCGATCGATTTTATCTCCGATTTGGTGAGAGTCACGCCGTTCCTGCAGAGAAAATCCGGGCTGCGAGATCCCGCGCCGCCACAACGCTTTTTCATGCGACAAGCCGTTCGCCCATGATCGGTCTGTGACTCGGCCGATACGGATTCTCCGATCGTCACGACGCCTGCGATGCGGTTGTCGACACGAGCCCTGGGACCGTAAGCGGCAGTCGGTGAACGATCGGGCATTCGGCGCGATTGCCACTTGCACGAAGAAGCAATGCTTCGTGAACCAACCCAAGGAGGACCAATGGAAATCCGTATCGGCAGTCTGCTGCGTGGCGCTCAAGAAGCGACGGGCACGACCATCATCATCGACGTTTTTCGGGCGTTCACCACCGCTGCGGTCGCCTTCTCGCGAGGCGCTGACCGCATCGTACTGGTTGCGGAAGTTACAGAAGCTCTCGACTTTCGCGATCGCGGCGTCGGCGATCTCTGCATCGGCGAAGTTGCAGGCGTTCGCCCCGACGGCTTCGATCACGGCAACTCGCCGCACGAGATGTCGACAGCCGATGTGGAGGGCAAGACGCTGATCCAGTCAACCCGCGCCGGCACTGTCGGGATGGCGGCCGCAACGAACGCCGACGAGATATACGCTGGCTCCTTCGCTATCGCAAGTGCGACGGTCGAGGCAGTCAAGCGCCGAAATCCGGAAGTCGTCAGCATCGTGGCCATGGGCGCCGCGGGATTGAATCGCGCGGACGAAGACGAACAGTGTGCACTGTTCCTGCGTAACCTGCTTCAAGGCAGGGCGCCCGAACATGATGCCGTGAAAAGCCTTGTGTTGGCAGGCGACGAAGCCCAGAAGTACTCTGATCCCGCACAACCGCACTTTCACGCCGAAGACCGAGATCGGGCCTTGGACATCGACTCGTATCCATTCGCGATCCGCGTCACCCGGGAAGACGGATTGCTGGTCGCGCGAAAACTGGTTTTGTAATAGACAGGAGATAGTGAATGCAGTACAGGCAACTGGGCAGATCGGGACTGCAGGTCTCGGCCATTGGACTCGGCACGAACAATTTTGGCGGGATGTTCGGCAGCATGAAGGACCCCGATATCTGCGCCGAAGTCGTTCATCGAGCGCTGGACCTCGGCATTAACATGATCGACACCTCCAACAGCTATACGGCCGGCGTCTCGGAAGAGTTCATCGGCAGGGCGCTGCGCGGCCGGCGAAATGAGGCGATCATCGCGACGAAGGTGTCGAGCCGCATGGCGGAGGGCCCTAACAACATGGGCAACTCACGCAGCCACATCATGCGGGAAATTGAAGCTAGCCTGCGACGCCTTGAAACCGACTACATCGACCTCTACCAGATTCACCGGCCCGACCCGACCACGCCGATCGAAGAGACGATGCGCGTGCTCGACGATCTGGTCAAGTCTGGCAAGGTCAGGTACATCGGCAGCTCCAACTTCGCGGCATGGCAGGCGTGCGAGGCGTATTGGACAGCGAAGAGCCTCGGGCTTACCACGTTCGTTAGCGATCAACCCCGGTACTCGATGATGTATCGAGCCCCCGATCGCGAGCTCGTCCCGTTTTGTGACGCGTACGGCGTCGGGATTCTGCCGTTCTTCCCGCTCGAAAGCGGCTTCCTCACCGGCAAGTATCGACGCGGACAACCTGCGCCCGAGGGGACCCGGCTGGCTAAGCGAGACGGAGGACGGTTCACCGACGCCAACTTCGACATATTGGAAGGTCTTGAGGCGTTCGCACAAGAACAGGGTCACACGGTTCTCGAGCTAGCGTTTGCGTGGTTGCTGGCCAAGCCGTCGGTGAGCTCGGTCATTGCAGGAGCTACAAGCACGAGCCAGATCGAAGCCAACGCCGCCGCCGCCGAGTGGGACCTGTCTGACGACGACATGGCGAAACTCAACGATATCTTGACGGGCTAGCACTGAGGAGTCGCCGTGAGGTTCGGATTCATCGTTCCACACAACTATGGGCTGGAAGACCCGCAGGACGTGGTGGGCGTCGCACGCAAGGCTGAGGAGTTGGGATACGACTCGGTCTGGGTCAACCACCACGTCCTGCACGCCGGATACATTCTCGATCGACTCGGCGACGCCCCGTACTACGACGCGTTGACGCTGCTGACGTGGGTCGCTGCCGTGACCGACCGGGTCCGGCTTGGCACGACCGTGATCGTCTTGCCGTACCTGAACCCGCTGGTGCTGGCGAAGACTATCGCGACGCTGGACGTCATGTCCCGCGGCAGAGTCAACCTGGGAATCGGCGTCGGCAACCTGAAGCAAGAGTCGGACTCGCTCGCCCGCGATTTCCACAATCGCGGCCGTTACACGGACGAAGGCATCGCGGTCATGCGAGAGCTGTGGACCGCGATCGACCCGGTTTTCGACGGGGAATTCTTCTCGTTCTCCGGCGTGAAGTTCTCGCCCAAGCCGGTGCAGCAGCCCGGTCCGCCGGTTCTGATAGGCGGCCACAGCGCCGCGGCGCACCGTCGGGCCGCACTCCTGGGCGACGGCTGGCATCCGATGGGACTCGACCCCGAACAGGCCGGCGTCCGCATGCAGCCCATCCGCGACATGGCCAATGCCGCGGGTCGCGATGGGTCCGCGCTGGACCTGTCGATACGGTTGGAGCTGCGCGTTGCCGACGACGGGACGGAAGGCGTGGATTCGCCGATGTCCGGCAGACCTGAAGAACTCGCGAGGACAATCGAGCAATACGAAGCTCAGGGTGTGAACGAACTTGTCTTGTCCGTAAGCACTTCAGACGTAGACTTCATTCACAAGACGATGGATGCCTTCGCCGAGAAAGTCATGTCACGGGTGCGGTGAGGGCGACAAACACCGCCAGCAGCAGCGGGCAAAGCTGTCATTCAGAGGCCGCAGCCGAAGAATCTGGTCGCTGACCACGCACGATTGCCTGCAAACCTTCAAAGACTTACTCGTTCTCCGGAGGTTTCGGCTTGGCGAGAGGTGTCAAGCACGACTGATGACCGTAACCGGACGGAGGTCAACACCGATCGACTGTCGTTAAAGATCGCGCGGCGCGCCGTCCGGCATCGGAAAAAAGCGGGCAGTGGCTGGTTGGCTGCGTCGCTACGGTAGGCGAGGTGTCCCGTCGGGCGGTTCAACCTCGAATGCGTTGAGCGCGCATGCCAGCATTCGGTAGTAGCCGAGAGTCGCGGTCAGTTCCGTGACGCCCTGTTCGCCGAATTTGGCGCGGGCATCGTAGAAGGTCTGGTCGGAAACACGGCTGGCGCCCAGCAGCTCGCGACCGTATGTGATGATCAACGCTTCTTCTTCGGTGAGGCCGTCGACCGATGCGTTGTTGGCAACCGCGTCGATTGCCTCGTCGCGTACGCCGGCGCGCTCAGCCATCGGGGCGTGGGCGGACCATTCGTACTGGCAGTCAGCTTGTCGGGCGGCGGTGATGATGGCGAGCTCGCGTTGGTGTGGTTCCAACGTCGAGTCAAACCTGATGTAGGCCCCGAGGTGCGCGGCACGGCCCGCGATTTCCGGGCTGTTCAGCAACACGCTGAACGGACCGCTGACCCGCCCCCGACTCTCGGCAATCGAGTCGAAGATCGCTTTGTGTTCGTCTGCAACCTGGTCTCTCTCGGTGATCTGTGTGATTCGGGCCATGGGAGCTCCTGTTCTCATGCTGGGTTGTCATTGATATTGGCGGTCGTTCGTACGCGCAGCCTGAACGGTCACAAGGCCAACAGAGCAGACTGATTACGGTTGGAAGCGGCTCGGCGCGTCGAAGATGCGGAATCGCAAGGGGTCGTTCGCCGGCCAAGTTCGGCAGCCAATCGTCAGTCGAGCAAGCCCCACCCGCGAGCGAACCCGATCAGGGTCTGCCACGAGACCGCCACCCCCAGGATTATCAGTCCGATAATGCCCAGGAAGAACGCTTTACCGGCCACCCCAGACGCGAAGTCATCGACCACGTCTTCGAGGATGTCGATGAGCTTGTTGGTGGCCATCAACTGAGTGTCGCCGAAATTGTCGGCAACGGGAATCTCTGCTATCGCGTCGGCGCGGAGATCGTCGAAGTTCGGAACGTCCGCCACACCAGCTTCGGAGAACGTGCCGAACACCGGGCCGAAAAGCAAGAATATGATCGCCGTGGACATCACCAGATAAGCCGCGGCCCATCCGATCCGGCTGCCCCACGTGCGGCCGCCCAAAAAAGCGATGATCAGCAGTAGCACGACGACAGGGAAGTACACGAGCATACGCCAGGATCGGGCTCGTTGGAACCATTCCCGGGCGGTGTCAAAGTCGTCGAGCGTTTGGAACCCGTTTTCCTCGGCGATCAGATCTCGGAAGTCCTGTTCAGTGTATGTCCATCCGTCAGAAAGGAAACCGCGTATGTCGTCCATCCGGTCGACAGCGTCCTCGTCGATGAAGTCGATCAGATCCGCCCTCAGATCGATTTCATCGTAGGTCCAACCCGTTCCGATGATCTCGCGGACGTCTTCGAACAGGTCGTAGTTTTCCAGGGCGCCGACTTTCGCGAGCGCGTTCTTGAGGTCTGTCTGTGTGTAGGTCAGCGTGTCAGGCACTCGGCTGAGAGCGACGGTGTCGACCGCGGTCTCTATCTCGCCTGTCAGCGAATCGGCGGCCGCGAAAACGAGGTCCTGCATCCTCGGGTCGGCGGGCATGCACTCGGGCAACCCGTCGATGCCCGTGGTTCCGATAGACGCAATTTGACCCGACGTGCAATCAGGTAGCCCTTCGACGGTTCGCGCGAACTTGTCCCGGGCGATCTCTACCAGGATCTCTCTGGCGTTGATCTTGTTGTCGCGAAGGTCGATGTCGATCCGGAGATCGTTGGATTTTCCGGTGGCGTAGTCGCCAACGGAATCGACGACGGCGTCGGCCTGTTCGGCAACCCATTCACGCGACGCAACCTCGCGCATCGCGGACGAAATCTCGGACTCTTTTAACGCGATGCCGTATGGAAGGTCAACTCCCGACCCTAGCGCGTCGGCCATCATCGGGTCGATCACCTCTTCGTAGACTAGTTCGTAGATGTCGCTGTCGCCGACGATGGCCTTGATTTCGACCAGCGCGATGTCGACTCGTTCAGCGAAGTCCAAGCGAATCTCGAATCGATCGGTTTCTCCGGTTGCGTATGGGGTGACGGAGTCGAGAACGTTCTCGACGTTCGCCTGCACCCACTCGGGCGATACGATCCTTCTTGCCGACTCAATCGCCTCGTCGGCGGTCAAATCGATTCCGAACGGCAACTCATCCCTGACGGCTTCTTCGACCTTCGGTGTCACAATCTGTTCGAAGAGAAGGTTGTAGGCATCGGCTCGGCGCATCAGGTCCTTGGCCAGGTCCACCATCTGCACAACCCGGTCACCGGCCACAAGCGTCACTGAGAAGTCATCGCGCTCGCCGGTGAGGTAGAAACCCGGTTCGTCCGAAACCCGCTCGACAAGTTCTTGAACCCAATCGGGAGGCAACGCTTCGTTCAGCGCCACGACGAAATCCTGGGTCGCCAGACCTGACGTGACGAGTGGATTCTCGTCCAGGCCGGGGTCGATTTCGGTTGGAGGGTACTCTCTGGCTTCGTCGAGCGCCACGGTCGCCAGGTCGTTTAGCACGAACTGGTAGATGTCGGCGTTCCACAGCGTATCGCGGTAGTAGTCCGGGTCTAGGAACGTGTCGTTGACTTGCAGCAATACGATCGCCACGAGCAAAAACACGAACAAGAACAAGCCGGAGGGGACGGTGATTATCCGGCGCAACCAGATCATGATAATTACTGTAAAACAAGGGGTTGGGAAAGGCAACACTCGTTCGAGTGATATTCGCGATCGGCCGACTGTGACAAGAGCGTCGAATGCAGCGCGCATGCTTGCTTGACTTTGCTTGGTTGCAGCATTAGTGTTCGAATGCTGTCGAGCCAGTCTACTTGAACAAAACCAGAAAGCAACGTGCTACATGAGCAATAGCGAACGACTCACATTTGTGGCGCCCGGAGATGACCCGCCGCAGTTGCAAGGGTCCGCCCACGCCGATCGCCTGGAGCCTCACGGCGACTTGGTCATGCACCTGGACAGGCCGTCTTCGTACGAAGAAAAGATCGAGCGCGTCTCAAACGCCGACATCATAATCAACACCCGTGGCGCAATCGACTGGCCCGGCGAGGCGCTGCGAGCGCTGCCGAACCTCAAGATGATCACGACATGCTCGATCGGCACCGACATGATTGATCTGGCAACCGCGTCCGAATTGGGAATCGTGGTCAGCAACCAGCCCGGGCGCACTGCTCCGACCGTCGCGGAGCACATGTTCGGCCTCATGTTCGCGGTCGCGAAACGGGCCGCCTATCAGACCGCCGAGCTCAAGCAAGTCCGATGGGGCAGGGTGATCAACATCCACCTACAGGGCAAGACCGTTGGGGTCGTCGGCACAGGCAACGTTGGCGCCGAGTTTGCACGGCTCGCGAACGCCATCAGGATGAAAGTGCTCGCCTGGACGTTCCATCCGTCGGATGAGCGAGGTCAACGTCTCGGAGTGGAGTACGTCGAACTGGACGAGTTGTTGACCCGATCGGATGTGGTTAGCTTACACGTCGCCTCCAGCGACCAGACGAGGGGCATGATCGGCGAGAGAGAGCTCACGCTGATGAAGCCGGAAGCGATTCTGGTGAACGGCGCCCGAGGCGATGTCGTGGACACGAACGCGCTGGCTACGTTGCTGAACTCCGGCCACCTCGCCGGCGCGGCCGTCGACGTCTTCGATGAAGAACCCATCACGCCGGACAACCCGCTGCTCACGTGCGAACAGGTCGTGCTGACCCCGCACATGGCCGACATGACGCCCGAAGGCATCGAAGCACTCAACGAAGGCGCCGTCGACAACGTGCTCGCGTATCTAGCCGGGAACCCGCAAAACGTGGTGGCTTCGTCGTAAAGTCGAAACCTGATCTGTGACGTTCTGTCTGCACCGCGAAAGTGCGCGTGTGAAATCCTTCGACGGGCTCAGGACGAACGGGATGGCGGAATATTGCTCCTGAACGGCAATTTGCATTATAGCGGCGCCCGCCATTGACAAAACGTTCGTGGTGAGCCTGTCGAACCACAGGCTCCCGAACAATCCTGAACGCGGGCACGATCGCCGGACCACCCCTCCCGAGTACCGAAACACCCCTTGCCAGGAGCCAAATCGATGACTTCGTACAATTACGAAACATTTCCGTTGGATATGACCGAGAACGACTTCACGGCGTTCCCTGAAGTGCTCAAAGCGGGCACGAAAGCCTCGGACTCCGTGCTTATTGACGCCGCAACTGGCAGCGAGGCGCCGTTGTCTGATTATTGGGCGCAAGGTCCGGTGATGATCGAGTTCGGGTCCATCACTTGACCGGATTGCGGGTTGGCGGCGCCAGCCCTGGAGCCGATGGCCGAGGAATTCAAAGAGCACGGCATCAGCTTCGTTTTCGTCTACACCCGTGAGGCGCATCCATGCGACGAACGGCCCGCTCATGCTTCGATCGATCAGAAGATCGCTAATGCCAAAGACATGGTAGATCGGTGGGAAATCAAGAGACCGATGCTCGTTGACGATCTGGACGGCACGACTCACCGGGCTTTCGGCACGCTGCCCAACATGACGTACATCTTGAGCGCCAGCGGAACCGTTCTCTATCGGGCAAGCTGGACCGACGAGCGCACGATCAAGATGGCGCTCGATCAGATCCTATTCGAGCGCGGTCTCAGGCGCGAGCGGACCCGAGTGTCGCCGTACTACGTCGAGTGGCTGCCCGGACGTACCAACGAGCGTCAGGTGTTTATGCAAGGCCTCGCCAACAACGCCGGTCCCCGTGCCGTCGAAGAGTTCATCGGTGCGATCGCGCACACCGCCGGGGACGCCAGCCGCCGGGCCAGCTCGGCAGTGGTGGGCTGAGCTTCAGGCATTTGTTAAGGCAACGGAGAGAACAGCCCGATGACCGAAGAATTCATGGCCGTGAATCGCACGCATTGGGACGAGCTCGTACCGATCCACGCCCGGTCCGATTTCTACGACGTCGAACGATTCAAAACAGGCGGCACAAGCTTGAAGTCGGTCGAGTTGGAGCAACTTGGGGACGTCAGCGGAAAGTCGCTTTTGCATCTCCAGTGCCACTTCGGGATGGACACGCTGTCCTGGGCGAGGCTCGGCGCTCGAGTTACGGGCATGGACTTCTCATCCAAGGCAATCACGCAGGCAACCAATGTCGCAAATGAGCTCGGCATCGACGCCAGATTCATCGAGTCGAACATCTACGATCTGCCAGCGGTCCTCGACGAGGAATTCGACATCGTCTTCACCTCGTACGGCGTCCTGGTCCATCTGCCGGACATGGCTGGTTGGGCGAAGGTCGTGGCGCGGTTCGTGAAGCCGGGCGGCGCATTTCACATCGTGGAATTCCACCCGTTTTCGCAAACGTTCGACGACACAAAAGGTCTGACAGAGTTGAGACTGGCGTACCCCTATTTCGACCGGGATGCGCCGATGAGATTCGAACCCGACGACGAAGGTTCGTACGCAGACCGCAGCGCGACCGTGAGCACTCCGACTTACGAGTGGAATCACAGCCTGTCGATGATAATCAGTTCATTGGTTGATGCCGGGCTGCGAATCGAACGAATCCGCGAATTCGACCTTACGGTTCATCAACAGTTCCCGTTCATGGAGCAATCCCCTGACGGCTACTGGCGCCTGCCAGCCGGATATCCGGAGATCCCGCTCCTGTTTTCGTTGGTGGCCACAAAACCAGCCTGATATTGCTGTGAAAATGCCTACACAGGGACTGCCTGAAGACTGGAACCACCATCGAATTGGTATTCTGGCCCTTTTGGCGATAAACAAAATAAGTGGCGCGGAACGAAATTTGTCATTCTGATCCTTCCGCGCGCGGAAGGACGAAGAATCTAGTCGCTGAACATGGCTAGTTGCCTGAGCTGCCCCAAACGTTCCTTTTCGCCGAGCCACCCAGCATGGTAAGAAACGTTGAGATCAAAGTATTGGGTCAATGAACGTAACGGCTCACGCGACTCTTGAGTGTGGGCGGCCCTTCGACAGGCTCTGAGCCTGCCCTGAGATTTCCGAAGAGGCGAACGGATGGGTGCGTGGCTCACCATGGACGGACGCCTAGCATTGCGAGGAGCGTTGAGCACTACTTAATTAGTTGATGACCCTTAGGCCGAGTCCACCATCGAGTTGGTGCTCTGGCCCTTCAGGGCCCAGCCTAGTTTTCATACTTTGATACAGGGGCGGCAACCGCCATGAATGATTCGGAGGACCGATGGAGAAGATCAGGAGACCGCACACAGATATCGCTCCGGCGGGTCCGACCTATACCAGGGCCGTTCGGGCAGGAGACGTTTTGTACATTTCAGGTTGCACCGCTCGCGGCACACCAGCCGAGGGCGGGAGCGCCATAGAACAGCTCAAGGCAACCCTCGACCGGGTGGTTCGCCTCGTCGAAGCCGAAGGCGGTGAGCCGCGCGACATAGTAAAGTGCACCACTTTCGTGACCCACATCAGTGACTGGTATCCGATAACCGACGAGCAGATAGCCGTTTACGACAGCTACTTCCACGGCGAGAACCCGGCCAACTCGCTCGTCGAGATCAACGCATTGGTGCTCCCCGGATTGAACATCGAGATCGAAGCCGTCGCAGTGCTGAGCTAAGCAACGCAAAGGATCAGACGCCATGAGCAATCCACGAGCACAGTATTCTTCGCCAATGAGCCGGCCTGTCTTGACACTTCCTCACAACGCCAGGCTCGTCGTTTGGTTTGTTCTGAACGTCGAGGAGTGGGTGTTCGGCTCGACGGTAGCGCGGTCGGTGCTCCCTGCGCCGCAAGGGGTGAGCATAATACCCGACGTGCCAAACTACAGCTGGCACGACTACGGCATGAGGGTCGGGTTCTGGCGGATCAAAGAGGTTCTCGACCGACGAGGCGTCACGGCGACAATCAGCCTGAACGCCTCGGTCTGCGAATCGTACCCCGAAGTCGCACAGGCCATGGTCGACGCGAATTGGGAGATCATGGGGCACGGCTTCGTGCAGCGTCCGTTGCCGTTGGAGAACGACGAGCGAACGGTCATTCGCAGGACCAACTCGATGATCGCGAGCTTCACCGGTCGGTCTCCGAGAGGTTGGATGGGGCCGGGCCTCGCGGAGACGTACGATACGCCGGACATTTTGATGGAAGAGGGGATCGAGTACGTCTGCGACTGGGTGAACGACGACCAGCCCTACGTGATGAACACGAAATATGGCAGGTTGGTGTCGCTGCCGTACACGGTCGAGATGAACGACATACCGATGTACATGGTGCAGCACCATCGGTCGCCGGAAATCTACGAAAGAGGCCGAGACCAGTTCGACACACTGTACCGGGAAGCAGAAACTTCCGCCCGTGTCATGTGCATCGCCGTGCATCCGTACATCTCAGGCGCGCCCCATCGAATCAAGTACCTCGACATGTTGCTGGAATACATCGCCTCTCACGAAGGCGTACTGATGTGGACCGGCGGCCAAATCCTAGACTGGTTCAACGCCGCGTCTGCCTCCGCGTAGGTGTGGTCAGGATTGGCAGGGTCCATGCCGCAGATGCTGTAGAGCAGCTCGCGAATGGTCATCGGAATTCGAGTGTTCGTCAGTCCCAGCTCGTCGAGAGTGGAATGCAGAAAATCTTTACCGACGAGGCCGTACACGAGGTCTGTGGCCGTGTTGTCGCTGACGATAATCATCAGCGTCGCCAGATCGTGAACAGTGGGATGCAAACCCGCGGCAAGCTCCTTCAGCACGCTGGACCCGGGCACCCTGTCAGCGTCGGTCAGCTCGACTCGTTGATTTGGGTCGATGCGCCCCGCGTCGACTAACTTGTTTAGCGCGACGAGCAACGGAACTTTGAACGTGCTGGCCAGGAAGAAGACCTCGTCGGCACGCAATCCAAGCTCTCGTCCGGTTTCGAGATGTTTTGTGGCGTACCCGACACGAGCTTGGACGGCGGATACGGCGGATTCGATGGAAGTCATGGGCAACCCTCGGTGGTGTGGATGTCTAAAGTATGGCATCGGCCTGAGCCAGCATTGACGGGCTGCCGCTATGGGCTCTTCAGGGTTTACAAATCGAAACGCCCTTGTATGATGTTGCGAGCACCGTTGGGGCACTCGCCCAGAGGAGATTTTTCGCGATGAGAACCGGACCGATCTCGGCCGCAGACCTGCAGTCCGCACTTCCGGACACCACCTCGACTGTACAACTAAAAGGGCCTGATGGCGCGATTACAATCGTGCGCGACGGCCACGGGATACCGCACGTCCGCGCAACGTCCACCCACGACGCCTACTTCGGGCAGGGCTTCGCGACGGCACAAGACCGGCTGTGGCACATGGACTACGACCGTCGCAAGGCGTACGGTCGGTGGTCGGAATTCGTCGGCGAATCGGGCGTCGAGCAAGACAAGACGATGCGTCGCTTCCGTCTAGGCGCCTCGGTCGAGGTCGACTGGCCCGAGCTCAGCGCCGAGACCCGCGCCATGTTCGAGGCTTACGCTGGCGGCGTGAACGCGTTCATCGATTCAACCGAGTCGTTGCCGATCGAGTACACCATGACCGGCACGACGCCCGGGCAATGGCGGGCCAAGGATTGCCTGGCCGTGTTTAAGATTCGGCACATCATGATGGGTGTGTTCGAAGGCAAGTACTGGCGAGCCAAACTGGCCAGCACGCTCGGCGCCGAGAAAGCAGCCGAGTTGCTGAAGGGCTATCAGCCGGGCCACCTGGTGATCGTACCGCCCGGATCCGAATTTGACGGACCCACCCTCGACGGTCTCGATGAATTGAACAAAGGCCTGGAGCACGTCGATTGGCTTCGCGATGACGATTCGGGCAGCAATAACTGGGCGCTCTCGGGCGACCGAACGCGCTCTGGAAAGCCGCTGATCGCGGGCGACCCTCATCGCGGCCTGGACACCCCGAATGTCTACTACCAGAACCGCATTGCCGGACCGGAGTTCGACGTAATCGGCCTGTCATTCCCAGGCTGCCCCGGATTTCCGCACTTCGGTCACAACGCCGATGTCGCGTGGTGCGTCACCCATGCCGGCGCCGATTATCAGGACCTTTTCGTGGAGAAACTGCGCGTCGAAAATGGATCGCTCGAGTACGAATTCAAGGGAGAATGGAAGCCTGCGGAAGTGAGCTCGGAGACCATCGAAGTGCGGGGCGGCGACGCTGTCGAAATCGAAGTCGCCGCGACCCATCACGGCCCTATAATCGGACGAAGCGAAGACGCCGAGAAGGGCATCGCGTTCCGGTACACGGCGACGGCAGGGCCGAACCTCGGCTTCGAAGCCCTCCGCAAGATGCTCTACGCATCGTCGGCCGACGAGCTCGACGAATCTATGCGCACGTGGGTCGATCCGTGCAACAACTTTGTGTTCGCGGATGTGGCTGGCAAGATCGAGTACCTCAACAGAGGCGCCGTGCCGATTCGCTCGATGGCCAACGCTTGGCTCCCGGTTCCGGGGTGGACCGGCGAACACGAGTGGGAGGGCGTGATCCCCTTCGAGGAGCTTGCCCGGTCGATCGACCCCGAAAACGGCTTCATCGTTACCGCCAACAACCGCATCGTCAGCGGCGACTACCCGTACTACATCGCGCTCGACTTTGCACCGGAGCACCGAGCGCGCCGAATCTACGAACGGCTCAAGGACCTAAAGGGCGCGACCGTCGAAAACATGGCGTCGATCCATTCCGAGGTCGTATCGATTCCGGGTCAGGTGTACACGAAACTCATCGCCAACACGCTGCCGCTCGACGCGGTCGCCGCCGCGGCTCGGGATCGCATCGCCGCCTGGAACGGCGGCATGGATCGCGACGCTGTTGCGCCGACGATCTACAGCGCGTTCAGGCAGCGGCTGCACCAAGAAGTCATCGGAGGACTTCTCGGCCCGCTGGCCGACGAAGCGCTGTCCGCGGCGGGCCGGGGAGCGCCCGGTCACATGCGGCAACTGATGTCGCTGATGGTAGCACACGCGGAATCCGGCGACACTTCACTGCTGCCTGCCGGTTCAGACTGGGATTCGCTGGTGTCGAGAGCGCTTGCGGCCGGAGTCAACGATCTCCGGCAGCTTCTCGGGGACGACATGGACACGTGGACGTGGGGTCGCGTTCATCGCACGAAGCCCACGCATCCGCTGTCGGCCGCGTTCCCGGATGCCGCCGGCGATCTGGACCCGCCGTCCGTGCCGATGGGCGGCGACGGCGACACCCCGCAGGCGGGCAGCTACTCGTTCGCGACCCTGTACACGATGCAAGGCATGTCCGTGGCCAGATACATCTGGGACATCGACGACTGGGACAACTCTCGATGGATCGTGCCGTTGGGCTCGTCCGGCCATCCTGGCAGTCCGCACTATGCCGACCAGACGCCCATCTGGGCCGAGGTCGACCTGGTTCCGGCGACGTATTCGTGGGATAAGGTCGAGGCTGGCGCCGAGTCTACTCAGACATTGCTGCCAGACGCGCCTACCGAATCAACGGAGTCCGTTGCCGCAACTCAGCCGGTGGCCAGAGTCCAGCCGACGGCGGCGACCGAGACGTCCGGGTACGAGGGATCGCAGCAACAGTACGGAGTCGTTATAGATTGCGACGTGATGCTCACGATGCGCGACGGCGTGAACCTCGCCGCCGACATCTATTTCCCGGCCGCCGGCGATGACGTTGCAGACGGCCAATTCCCCGTCATCCTCGAGCGGACTCCTTACAACAAAGCGACCGCGGCGCAGACGACCAAGGCAAAGTACTTCGCGCGCCGAGGATACGTGTGCGTCATTCAGGACGTAAGAGGCCGCTTCGAATCGGAAGGCCTGTGGTACCCGTTTTCGAAGGAAGCGCCGGATGGGTACGACACCGTCGAGTGGCTTGGCACGCAGTCCTGGAGCACCGGCAAAATCGGCACCATGGGCGACTCCTACTCCGGCAGCGACCAGTCAGCGCTGGCGACATTGAACCCGCCACACCTGAGCACGATGTTGGTTGCGGTCGGGGCGTCGAACTACTACGACAGCTCGATGCGGCAGAACGGCGCGCTCGAACAACGATTCTTGATCTACTGCTTCAGAATGGGCGTGACGAGCAAAGAGGCTGCCGAGGATCCGTCGCTCAAGGCCGCGATCACCCGCATATTCGAAGGCGGAATGCCGGAGATTGTCGAACAGTTCCCGATACTCGAAGGCACGTCCATCTTGAGTCGATTGCCGACGCATGAACAATGGGCCATCGAGCTCCAGACCAAGGGCGACTACGACGACTACTGGAAGCAACGCGGATACGCCCCGGTCGAGTACTACGACGAGCACGCGGACGTGCCGACGCTGTACCTGGGCGGATGGTACGACTCGTACGCCCGCAACACCACGCAGAGCTACTCGATGCTTAGCAAGATGAAGAGCTCGCCGCAGCACCTGTTGATGGGACCGTGGACGCACGGCCAATATGAAGTCACCTTCGCGGGAGACATCGACTTCGGACTAGATGCCCACATCGACTACAAAGACCTGAAACTGGCCTGGTTCGACCGCCATCTGAAAGGCATGCACACGGCAGTGGATGACTGGAGCCCGGTTCGCATTTTCACGATGGGCGGGGGCCCAGGCGAGACCAACAACGAAGACCGGCTCGAGCACGGCGGATATTGGCGCGACGAGCCCGATTGGCCGTTGCCCGGAACGCAACCGACGCCGTACTATCTGCATGGCGACGGAACGCTGTCGACCGAGACCCCAGCATCCGACGAGGCGCCGGAAACCTCCTACGTATTCGACCCGTCGTACCCTGTGCCGACCGTCGGCGGCGGAATCTCCGCCGCCAACCCGATCATGGAACCGGGCGCCTACGACCAACGCGGCGACCCCGATCGGTTCTTCGGCAGCGAAGATACGATGCCATTGGCGTCGAGGTCCGACGTACTGACGTTCCGCACGCCCGAGCTTGATGCCGACGTCGAGGTCACCGGACCGATCGAAGCGCATCTGTGGGCGTCATCATCCGCGCTCGACACCGACTTCACGGCGAAGCTCGTCGACGTGTACCCGCCGTCGGCCGAGTTCCCGGAAGGTCTCGCCATCAACATCACTGACTCGATCATCCGAGCCCGCTACCGCAACGGGTACGAGCACGGCGAGATGATGACGCCCGGCGAGGCGTACGAGTTCGTGTTCCAGCTCTACCCGACGTCGAACGTCTTCTCGGCTGGCCACCGCATCAGAGTCGACATATCCAGCAGCAACTGGCCCCGATTTGACGTCAACCACAACACCGGCGCGCCTCTGGGCACGGACCGCACCTACGAAACCGCCCGCCAAACCATCCACCACAGTCCAGACTGCCCGTCGCACGTGGTGTTGTCGATACAACCGGCGTAGTTGGTACTCACATTCGCAGAAGCAGCAACGAATCCAATTCGACTGAATCGAGGAATCACGTGCCGATCACAAACCCAATAAGAAGAAAATACAAACCTGTATTCGGTTCGTCTACAGATGAATGGGTGTTGCAAATACCAAAACACGAGATGCGTACAAAGGACGATGCCCATTTTGAGATACGACTGCCGTTTTACTTAACCCGCACCTATCTCGGTCCAGGTGGAGCGATTCTTCGCCCGAAACAGAAACGCTATCGTGAATGGCTACTATCCTCACAGGGAGGCAAGTGCAAAATTTGCGGTGGTGACGCCGATGAGTCGTTGGGGCGCTGGATCCTAGACCATCAACCTCCGATGAACCAAACTGGCTCAAGGTATATTGATTGTGAGCGGACGACCGAAAACAGGGTAATTCATCAAAGGTGTGACGACGCCCAAACGTCGAAGGAGTGACGAGACAGGTCGCCTGCGCGGCTGCTCCTGTTTCTGAGTCGAGATCGCGCCATTATTGGGCCAGCCCAGCGCCGATCCGTGGTGGTTGGCAGGTCAGATGATGCCACGCTTGGCGATCGTAGCCCCGACGAAGCGAACGAATGCCAAGTCTGGTGCTGGCGGTCGTCGCTATATGCGTAGTCGAGAAAGTCACGTGCGTCAGGCCGCGAGATTCTTCGCCTGTGGGCTTGAAATGGCGAGATTGGGCTCCCGCAGCGTAGTCGGATCTTGACATTCACGCCGTCTTTATTCCCCGATGTACAACTCAAGATTGCCTGACCGGGACGAGTCGGGATGCAAGGGCGAAGCCCTGCCGGGGAACCGGGGTGTCCCCGGAAAACTTTCGCGGGCGGGCGGGCGGGATAGAACAATTTCGGCACAAGCCCACCCAAATGTCCGGTCATTCGCCCGTAGCCGGCGTTTCCGAACGCACTTGCAGTCCTCGTGAGCGTTGCCTGATCCACGACTCCGCGTTGAGAGAGTCCCAAGTTTGCGTGCCGTCGATCAGATCGGCCCGCCGCGGCTTTCGGAGACTAGAGAAATCAACGGGCGCCCACGTCAACCTCTATCCGACGTATTTTGGAAACGGAGGTGGCCGTTGGCGCTTCGAAATGCAACGCCAACGCCTCCGCCAAATTCGTGAGGGCTTCGTCTTCCGTCGCCCCTTGGTTCGCGATGTCAACTTCAAGGCATTGGGCGACATGCCATTCGCCTTCGTGCGACACGGTTGCCGTGAAACCGCGCTTCATTTGTCGTACCTACCATCTCGCATTGATCTCGAACCATCGTACTGAGAGCTGAGCGCCGCAACCTCAGATTATCACCCCTCACCGCCCGTGCCGCAGCGCACGTCCTGGCGTGGCGCCGGTGTGCTGTCCGCCGTCGATCACTGGCGTGCCGTTGACGATCACGTAGTCGATGCCGATTGGGAACTGCTTCGGTTCGGTGCGCGTTGCCGGAGTGCTGACCGAGTTCGGATTGAAGACCGTGATGTCCGCCTTCATGCCGTCGCGAAGGATGCCGCGATCGCCCAAGCCCAATCGCTGAGCCGGAAACGACGTCATCTTGCGGATCGCATTGGACAGCGACATCTGCCGCTCCTCGCGGACGTACTCGGCCAGGATGATCGGGAAGCAGCCATAAGTGCGCGGACTCGGGAAGTCGCCCAACAGCACAGCGTCGGAGCCGACCATCGACAGCGGATGCGTCACGAACGCCGGCAATGTTCGGGAGTTCAAACCCTCGGCGACGTAGCAGACCTGCATGTCCTCGGACAGCAGCAGATCGCACAAGGCGTCGACCGGATGGCTGTCCATCATGTCCGCGATCTCGGCAATCGACCTGCCTTCATATTGATGGTTCACCGGTTGTTTGAAGTAGGTGAGCCACATATCGTGCCACGACGGCGCGCGCGGCACGACCTCGCTGCGCAGGCGTTCGCGAGCTTCTGCGGAGGCCAAAACCTCCCGCAGCTTCCCGGGCCCGCCTTCGTGCGTCCAGTCCGGGAACACGATCAGGATTCGGGTGCTGCCCAGCGAGTACGGATAGCTGTCGAACGTCACATCGTGGCCCTGTTCGGCGAAGTTCTCCACCAACCCGAGCAACCTTGAACCGCCGCCCGTGCTAGGTGAACGCTGGTAGAAGTGCGTGACGTGGACCGGGACACCGGACCGGTCGCCGATCTCAAGGGCTTCTTTGAACGGGTCCAGAAACATGTCTCCCAGCCGATACCGGACGTGCGTGTGGTAAATGCCGCCCAGGTCGGCGACCTGTTGGGAGAGCTCGACCAGCTCGTCCGTGTCCGCGTAGCTGCCGGGCGGGTAGTCGAGGCCGGTCGACATCCCCACGGCGCCCTCTTGCATCGCCTCTCGGATGATCGCTTTCATGTTGGCGATGTCTGACGCCGTCGCGGGAGTCGGGTCCCAGCCGATCGCATCGATGCGCACCGGCGAATTCCCGAGTATATAGGCGATGTTCACGGCCGATTTCCGGTCGAACATGTTCAGGTACTGCTCGACAGTCGACCAATTCCCCGGCAAAGGCGGGTTGCCGTCGAGTCCAGAGTTCAGTTCGACGAACCGCAGGAAGTCGTCGTGAGACCGGAACGGAGCGTACGAGTTGCCGTCGACGCCGATGAGTTCGGTCGTGATCCCTTGGCGGACCTTCGGCTCGTGCCGTGGCTCGGCGAGCAGCACGAGACCCGAGTGCGCGTGCATGTCGATAAAGCCAGGACTCACGATCAGCCCCACGGCGTCGATTCGTCGCGTCGCCTCGACTTCGGAGGACGAGCCTCGAATTATCCGAACGACGTCTCCGTCGATGCCCACGGCACCGTAGTAGCCGGGATTTCCGGTTCCGTCGATGATTTGCCCGTTTTCGATCAGTACGTCAAACATGTTGTGCTCCCTGGCGCTAGCGGCGCGCCTCAGATTGTACACCTGATCGTTAAGCGGCTAGGATGCCGAGGCGCCGATCTCGAATCTTCGAGACTGTGCACTTGGTGGCAGTCTCAAATCCGCAGTTGCTATAATCAAATTCAGTGGATTCGGCGAACCGCTCTGGCGTTGGCCGGACCGAATCTCTCATCGATGTTTCACCTCAATCCGATCTGGTGACCTAACCTGTGCGGGGCCTTGTCGTTTCATAGGCGTGGAACCGCTTCGGGCTCGGAAGCCGTATTTAAGGAATTGCATATGCTTGAGATGCGCGAGTCAATCGCACAAATACGCGACAGGATATCTGACACGATGGTGCGGCTTTGACTTCGATGCCAAAGACAAGCAAATTCTGGCTCTTGAGCGCGAGGCGGTGGAGCCCTCTTTCTGGGAGGACAACAAGCTAGCGCAGCGCAAGATGAAAGATCTTGCGGCTTTGAAGGCCGAAACCGAGGATTGGCGGGGGCTAAAAAGTCGCGCCGACGACCTCCACGAGTTCCTGACGATCGCCCTGGAAGAGAAGGACGATTCGTTGGCTCAGAGTTTCGAGGAGGAGTACTCGGGAATTACGGAAACACTCGACGAGTTCGAATTCAAGTTGATGCTGTCGGGCGAGTTTGACGACCGGAGCGCCATGATCGCGCTGCACGCTGGCGCTGGCGGAGTGGATTCTCAGGACTGGGTCCGAATTCTCATGAGAATGTATATTCGTTGGGCCGAACGCAGAGGTTACAAGACGGAAGTCCTCGACGTCTCCCCGGGAGAAGAGGGTGGACTCAAAGGCTCGATCATCCAGGTAACCGGCGACTACGCTTATGGCTATCTACGAGCGGAGCGAGGAGTGCACAGGCTCGTTAGGATTTCGCCATTCGATGGCAACCACGCGCGACACACCTCTTTCGCCCTGGCTGAGGTCATGCCGGAAGTAGAAGAGGGAGTCGATGTCACTATCAACCCCGACGACCTGAGAATCGACGTGTTTCGAGCCGGAGGCCACGGCGGCCAGAGCGTCCAAAAAAACTCGACAGCGGTTCGTATCACTCACCTGCCGACCAAAGTGGTGGTGAGTTGCCAAAATGAAAGGTCGCAGCACCAAAACAAAGAGATCGCGATGCGCATCCTGACCGCGCGATTGATGGAAATAGAGATGCAAAAAAAAGCCGACCAGCTGGCCCGTATCCGGGGCGAACATATATCGCCCGAGTGGGGGAACCAGATTCGAAGCTATGTTCTGCATCCGTATCAGATGGTCAAAGACCACAGGACGGACCTGTCCGTTTCCAACGCCGACGCTGTTCTCGACGGCGATCTGGACGAGTTCATCAGCACGTATCTATCGTCGACGGTCGGCGTCGACACGGGATGATCGATCGAGCAGTGGAGCGCCTTTTTTAACCGACCGATTGAAAGGCGCATCAAATCCAAAAGACTCTAAGGCATGGGAAGTGCGATGCGAAAGATAATAGTCGTCCTGTTCGCTATGGTATTGGTAGCTGCCGTCGCCTGTAGCGAAGGCGAAGATGGGGCGCTGGCCGAGGAACCTCGACCGACACCCGCGCCAGTCGTCAGACAAGCGCCCGCGTCGGCTCCCGCTTCGCCGTCAGCGCCGTCGCCAGCCGCGGCGCCGTCGCAAGTAGCGCCCGCGCCGACGGCCCCTTCCGCATCGGCGGCTCCGCCGTCTGCCACGGCAGTGCCTTCGATTCCAGGATCGCCGGCGCCGCAGCAGGGGGCCGCGGTCGAGACTTCCGGAGGTCAGGTCCGTGGCGGCATCTTCCGCCGGCTGTGGGCCGACCCGCCCACTCTTGATCCCCATCTGACGACCGACACGACATCCGCTGGCGTCGTCGTCGAGATCTTCAGCGGCCTGGTGGCGCTGAACACGGACCTGCAATTGGTCCCGGACATCGCGGAGAGCTGGGAGATCAGCCCGGACGGGACGATGTACACGTTCCACCTGCGGCCCCAAGCGAAGTTCCACGACGGCAAGATAATCACGGCGTCGGACTTCAAATGGTCCATCGAGCGTGCGACTAGCCCCGAAACCGCGTCGCCCGTTGCCGACACGTATCTCGCGGACATCATCGGGGTCAACGCTGTCCTTGAAGGCGATTCAACCGACATCAGCGGCATCAAGGTCGTCGACGACCACACCCTTCAAATCACCGTCGATGCGCCCAAAGCGTACTTCCTTGCCAAACTGACCTATCCGACCGCATATGTGCTCGATCGAGAGAACGTCGAGGCTGGCGGTCGCAACTGGACCGACGCACCAAACGGTTCGGGCCCTTTCAGGCTCAAGGAATATCGAATCGGTGAACGGATCATTCTCGAGCGCAACGAAAACTACTACAAAGAGCCGCCGTTCGTGGACTCGGTTCTGATGAACTTGGCCGGCGGACAGTCCATGGCCATGTACGAAAACGACGAAATTGACATAACTGGCGTCGGGCTGTTCGATCTGGAACGGGTTCTGGACCCGAACGAAGAGCTAAATCGCGAGCTGGTGGTCGCGCCTCCGAACTTCAGCGTTTCCTACGTCGGGTTCAACACAACGATGCCTCCGTTCGACGACCCCAGCTTCAGGAAAGCCCTCAACCACGCGGTCAACAAAGACCTTATCGCGACCGAGGTCCTCTCCGAGCTCGTGGAAGCGGCTTATGGCGTGCTCCCGCCCGGATTCCCCGGTTACAACCCGGACCTGCAAGGGCTGCGGTACGACGGTGAGCTCGCGCGGCAACTCCTTGCAGATTCAAAGTATGGCGACGAGGCGTCGCGACCCCGGATCGTGGTCACGGTGCCCGGCACCGGTGGAACGATAGGTCTCGATCTTGAGGTCGTCATCGAAATGTGGAAGCAAGAGCTCGGCGTAGAGGTCGAAATCCAGCAAGTTGAGTGGGCAACCTACCTCCAGGACCTGAACGCAAATAAATTCCAGGCGTTCGCCGGACTGGGTTGGGAGGCCGATTATCCGGACCCTCAGGACTTCCTGGATATCCTATTCCATACGGACAGCTCCATTAATCACGGTGGCTACTCCAACGCGGAGGTCGACTCAGTGCTGGAGCTGGCTCGCACGGAACCCGACGTTCTCAGGCGCGTTGCGCTTTACCAGGAAGCGGAGGAGCTTATCATCGCGGACGCCGCCTGGGTGCCGCTGTGGTTTACAGGCGAGCGATACGTGCTCATAAAGCAGGACGTCAGTGACTATCGAGTGACGCCAATGATCATTCCGAAACTGAAGCAGGTCCACTTCACGGACTAGGCGAATCGGTCCCGCTGAACACTGCCCGCCCCGATGTATTTTGCATCGGGGCGGGTTGCGTTTTGGCAGGTGCGTCGATATGCTGACCGGACGGGCGGCGGCCTCGGAAGCGCACGCAAAGCGCCTCCCCGGCCGGCGTGTTTTGAGGGGCGAGTAGATGTGGGTTTACATAGCACGGCGGCTGTTGTGGCTTCCCTTTTTGTTAGTGGCAGTGTCGTTCGTCACATTTACGCTCGGCCGCTTTGGCCCTGGCGACCCGGTTCAGGTAATTCTCGGGACCAGGTACGACCCCGATTCAGAAGTGACCAAGAATCTCGAAGCACAGTTCGGTTTGGATAAACCATTCATCGTCCAGTACGCAGACTACATGTGGGGCGTAATTCGGCACGCGGATTTCGGAGAAAGCTATCGATACCGCGGTCGCGAAGTCAGTTCGCTGCTCGGATCGAAGATCTGGGTGTCATTTCAGGTGAACGTGGCTGCGATGATCGTCAGCCTGGGCATCGGCTTGCCTCTGGGATTTTGGATTGCTCACAAACAAGGGAGTTGGGAAGACCCTACCGCCGTGACTACAGCATTGATTCTGATGTCCATCCCGATAATGGTGAGCATACCGGCGGTCCTGTGGGGGATGTGCCTCAAAACAGATCTTGTCCCCTGCTCCGGGTGGGATGGGTTTTGGAGCACAAGGATGATCGTCCCCGCGATAACAATGGGTATCCCCGGCATTGCAGGATTTGCCAGATTCATGCGGGCAAGCACATTGGACGTGATGGGGCAAGACTTCATTCGGACAGCTCACGCCAAGGGGCTTTCGGGAATCATGGTCGATTACCGTCACGTGTTCAAAAATGCCATGATCCCAATTGTAACGTTGCTGTCGTTTGCGTTGGCCGGCATGCTGGGCACCTCATTCATTGTTGAGAGAATCCTTGGCATCCCCGGAGTTGGCAACTTCACCATAGATGCAGTCTTCAATCGTGATTATCCAGTCATAATGGCCGCCACCTTGTTGGGCGCAGGTGTGTTTGTCATTGCGAATTTGGCGGCGGATATCGTCTATTCGGTCATAGATCCGCGGATTCGTTATCAGTAGTTTGGGAGCTTAAAGGGGTGGTGGTTAAAGAGCTTACCGGCGAACTCAGAGAGCAGGAGTCCCGCAGCCATCTGGCGCGAGCCTGGTCTCGCCTGATCAGGAAGAAGATCGCCGTTACGTGCATGGTGGCCCTGGTGCTGGTCTACTCTGCCGGCATCTTTGCGCCGCTCATCTCGCCTTACGAATATACGGCCCAAGACTACGCGGCCGTTCGAAAACCTCCGACCGGTGAACACTGGGCCGGCACCGACCTCAAAGGCAGGGATATGTTGACGCGCGTGCTCTGGGGTATCCAGAACACCGTCGTCATCACGGTTGTCTCGATGGCGAGCGGCAGCCTCGTAATAGGAGTCACATTGGGCTTGGTGTCGGGGTATTTCGGTAAACGTATCGATGCCGTGATTATGCGGGTCGGTGAGGTGTTCTCGTCTTTTCCGGACATCTTGCTGGTTATAATCCTAGCAGCGACTCTGCGGCCGCGAATCTTGGATTGGGTTCGATGGCTGGAAGACAACACGTTCCTCGATGGGCTGGTGAGGAGCGGAATCGTGGACTACACGGTAATATTCCTGGCTCTCGTGTCGTTTAGTTGGTTCGGCATGGCACGGTTGGTGCGGGGCCAGGTGCTGTCTCTGAAAGAGACCCAGTTCATCGAAGCCGCCCGAGCTTTGGGCTCGTCAACGCCGAGGATCCTGTTTATCCATCTGCTTCCAAACGCAATAAGTCCGATCGTGGTTTCCGTCACGATGGGCATGGGTGCGATGATCGGCACGGAGATCATCCTCAGCTTCCTGGGACTCGGGATCCAACCGCCGCGACCGAGCCTGGGCCTGATGCTGCAAGAGGCGGGAAGCCTGAGCGCACTGCGCCAGGTTCCATGGATGCTCCTGACACCGGGTCTGGTCGCCTGGACGCTCGTGCTGGGCTGGAACCTGCTGGGCGACGCCCTCAACGACGTGCTCAACCCGCGAACCCGGTAGACTTCCACCGCTCGAACAGCGGTGTCGTTCTGAACCTTCCGCAGAAGGTGAAGGATCTCGGGTCGCGCAGGAAGTCACATTGGTTTCGTATTCCATCCAGCGATCCCGCTCGAGAATGCAATTGACGGGCAGTGCGTCTTGCCTCTTCGTCGGACTCCCCACCGATTCATCCTCGGTACGGCGGCGCCTGCGTGCTGGTCGCGGACGCTGCGTATGATTGACACCCAAATGCCGCACTTCTAAACTGCCGGTACCGACGAACTCACAATCACGGGAGAACAATCGATGGCATTCAATCTTCTGATCGTGCGCGGTCCAGCAAGTGCCGGACAATCTGCAATCGACGCCTGGCCTGCCGAGCTTCGTGCGGCGATTCCGGGCATCACGGTGAACGTCGCCACGTCCGAGGGCGAGGCGATGGAGATGATCGGCGAAGCGGACGCGGCATTCGGCGACATCCGGCCCGAGCTGCTCGCTCGAGGGGAGAAGCTCCGCTGGATCGCGTGCCCCCAGGCGGGCCCACCGGCCGGGTATTACCACGGCGAATTGGTCGACAGCGACGTCGTTGTCACAAACACCCGAGAGATCTACAACGATCACATCTCAAACCACATCATGTCGTTCGTACTGTCGTTCGCGAGAGGATTGCACGTTTACGTCCAGCAACAAATGCGCGGAGATTGGGCGCCCGGATATGAGATTGTGAACCTGCCGGACGCGACGGCGATAATCGTCGGAGTGGGCGGCATCGGCGCCGAGACGGCTCGCCTGTGCTCGGAGTTCGGCATGAACGTTCTGGGCATCGACCCGCGAGTGACAGATCCGCCCCAAGGCGTCGCTGAGTTGCACAATTCCGAAGCCCTCGGCGAACTGCTGCCGAGGGCCGATTTCGTTATCGCCACCGCGCCCGAAACACCTGCGACACAGGGAATGTTTAACGCCGACTTGTTCGGGCGCATGAACCCCGGCGCTCACTTCATCAACATCGGCCGCGGCGCAACCGTAATACTTGACGACCTAGTGGACGCGTTGACCTCTGGCAAGATCAGAGGCGCGGCGTTGGATGTCTTCCAGGTGGAGCCGCTGCCCTCAAATCACGCACTGTGGTCGATGCCCAATGTGATCATCACACCTCATTGCGCCGGAGCCGGACCGTACCTAGACGATCGTAGGCTCGAGTTGTTTATCGACAACTGCACCAGATTCAACGAAGGCCAAACACTGCTCAACGTGGTGGATAAAGCCAATTGGTTTTGAGGTCGACTTCGGATGCCTTTTTCGATGTGTGCCGTGTTGGGTTCGGGAATGGGAGAGGACGCGAATGAAGGTTCACTTGGTGGACGGCACTTACGAACTGTTCCGAGCTCACTTCGGAATGCCGCCGGCGGCGGCGCCTGACGGGCGTTCCGTGAGCGCGGTGAGCGGCCTGATCCAGACGCTGCTCTCGTTGCTCCGCCAGGACGACGCAACACACGTCGCCTGCGCGTTCGATCACGTGGTCGAGTCGTTCCGCAACGATCTTTTCGACGGCTACAAAACCGGCGAAAACGTTCCCGACGAGCTGTTCGCGCAGTTCGAGCTCGCCGAAGAGGCCGCGTCCGCGCTGGGAATCGCGGTTTGGCCGATGACCGAGTTCGAGGCTGACGACGCGCTAGCGACCGCCGCGGCCAGACGGTCATCCGATCCGCGCGTCGACCAGATTGTGATCTGCTCTCCGGACAAAGATCTGTGTCAGATGGTTCGCGGCGACAGAATCGTTTGTCTCGATCGACGTCGCGAGTTGACCCGCGATGCGGACGGCGTTCGTGAACGATTCGGCGTCGACCCGGAATCGATTCCCGATTATCTGGCGCTGGTGGGGGACGCCGCCGATGGCATACCAGGCGTTCCGCGCTGGGGAGCGAAAGGGTCGGCCGCGGTCCTGGCGCGATACCTGCACATCGAGCACATTCCGCCCGACTCGAACGACTGGGATGTGACCGTTCGAGGCGCCGCTGGATTGGCGCGAACCCTTGCCGAGCACCGCGAAGATGCGGCGCTGTACAAGACGTTGGCGACGCTGCGGACGGATGTCCCGATCGACGAAACCCTGGACGAAATCGAGTGGACCGGCGCCTACAAAGGTCGATACATACAACTGTGTGCCGAGTTGGGATTGGGCCGATTGTCGGACACGCCTCGAGTGTGGCGTTGAGGCTGTCCAAGCAGACCTGAAACGGAGGAGTACCCCCGGTGGGACTCGAACCCACGCACCTGGCTCCGGAGGCCAGTGCTCTATCCTCTGAGCTACGGGGGCAGGAAACGATACAAATATAGCAGGGGGTGTTAGAATCGGACAAGTCAGGGCGATGAAACGTTAGGGTGCCCACCTCGCCTAAAGTAGATAGCTCAAGGGGGTTGACATCCCAAGCACCAGTGAATATGATTATGCCGCTGTTAAGCGTCGCCGGAGTCACCGGCGAAGTCTTTGTATGTCCAGTCGTAATTTTCTGGCATTAAGTCAAGCAAATAGCTTGGACTCTGGTATTTCAGAGAGGGGGTCAGATGAGAAAGCGTTTTCCTTTGAAGGGCATGGTGATTGCCCTGCTTTCCTCCGTTCTTGTGTTCGCGTTAATCGCTTGTGAGGGTGCGCCTGGCGAGCCAGGCAACCCCGGCCTCCCTGGCCCCCCTGGCAACCCCGGAAACCCGGGCGCACAGGGCATACAAGGCATACAAGGCTCCGCTGGCGAACCTGGATTCTCCGGCTTGCCCGGTAACCCAGGCAACCCTGGCGCCAGCGGACCTCCCGGTCCACAAGGAATCGCTGGCTTGGACGGCGAGGACGCGGTATCTCCGTCTGCACGACTCACGTCTAGCAAAGACATGATAGCGACCGCTGGAGACCCGTTCACGGTTTCGGGCTCAGGCTTCCAGGCTAATGAGCCGGTCACGCTGTTGATTCAGGTCAACCAGACTTTGCAGATCATCATCGGCGGAGCTCGCGGAGCTCAGGTTGTGGCCAACGAGGCCGGAGCCTTCTCCATCGACTTCCCTGAGATCGGCGGACGTGCCACAAGCCTTGAAAGAGCACTTGGCGTTAGGTCCCTCGCCGCGAACGGAATCCTTGGGAGCCGCGCAAGCACACCGATCAAGGTTATCGACGAAGCGCCCGATGTTCCAGCGATTGACACGACGTTGGCCGCGGGAGCCGCAGTCGTCGGCGAGCGGATCTCGCTCTGGGGCTCAGGCTTCAACGCGAACGAAGCAGTCGTGATGCTCGCGGTCGGCGCGTCCGGCGGCAGCGACCGAATCGTTGCCAGCGCGATGGCCAACGACTCCGGCGCGTTCGCAACAGACGCGACGAATACGATGGAAATCGGTGTGTACACACTGAAAGCAATTGGCTCAAGTGGCTCAACCGCTACCGCTCCTCTGGTGATTCTAGAGAGCAAGTAGCTGACCCCGAGTCTGGTCAAACAGGCTCGACCGGTTGAATCTATCGATACCCCTGGTCGTTTTCGGCCAGGGGTATCGTCGTTTGCGGAGCCTGCGCCGATCTGGTCATTCGATGAACGTCGTGCGGCCGGTCTTGAGCGCCGAGTGACAGGGCGCCGACGCGATGTTAGGCCAATTCGCTCTTGCAGACGACTTTCGCCTTGATCGTGCCGAAGCGCGTGGCCTGGAGTCCTGCAGGCGTCAGTAGGTCTTGCGCAACCACAATGCCCGGGAATGTGGCAACGGTGACGTACGCGTGGTTCACTCTGTCATCGCCGCCCCAGGTGTCAGGGCTAACGGCTCTCCAAAAGAGAGTCTCTCGCGCGACGAACGGGCAAGCACGCGGCGTCGGGCGTTGGCAGGCGCATGCGACATACCACGATCACAGCCCGCCGCGATTGCAAGCACGTGATTCGGGACGGACCTGCCATGATTTGAACCGGACAACTCACGATTTCGGAATTGCTGGCACGGTCCGGATCGATTTCGGTGGTAGGCCAGCGCATCGACACCCGCGTCTAAGCCCATAATGCCGATCCCGCGTTTATTGCTAGCAACGGCGCCTGGGAGGCAAGGCTTCGGGGGGACGGCGTGACTTGAGCTCGGCGGACGCGGAGAAGAGGCGGGGAGAGCGGTCCTAGCGCATCGGCGCAGGGTTTGGGTGAGCTTCCTCGGGACGGGTGACACTCAAGGTCACAGGACAGAGCAAACCACAGCGTTATTCCGGATGGACCGTTCGCGTGACCTTCAGCATCTTCATGCGCCGCCCCAGGGTCGACATAACCTCGATTCGGAGTCCGTTGTACTGAACGATGTCGCCCACGTTGGCGATCTTGCCGATTTGGTCGAACACGAATCCGCCCACCGTGTCGAATCCGTCACTCTCGACGGAAACCTGAAGCACTTCATTTAGCTGATCGATGTTGACCCGCGCGTCGACCATATACTCGTTCGGGCCTGTCGGTTGGATGTCCGGTTCGGTCACGTCAAATTCGTCTTGAATCTCGCCGACAATCTCTTCGAGAAGGTCCTCAATCGTGACGATGCCTGAAACGCCGCCGTACTCGTCAACCACGATCGCGAGATGAAGCCGCTTTTCTTGAAATTCGTCCAGCAATCCTTCGAGCGTCTTCGATTCAGGGATGAACAACGCCGGTCTGGCGACGTCCAGCGCCGTCAATCCTTCGAGCGATTCGTCGGCCAGGTAATGAAGCAAATCGCGTGCGTGAGCGACGCCTTCAACATGATCGAGATCGGTCGTGAACACCGGCACTCGGCTGTGTCCGCCTTCGAGCATCTGTTCCGCCAGCTCGCTGACGGGTGTGCCGGCCTCGGCGGCGACAACATCGACTCTCGGCACCATGATCTCACGCGCGATCGTTGTGTCGAGCTGTACGACCGCCCTGATCATCCGTACTTCGTGTTCGTCGAGGTCTTCCTGTGGCGGCGAAACCTCCAAATCCATCTCGATGCCGCGATCTTCGGTTGAATCCTCGCCTTGTGGACTCCAGGGGAATCCGCGAAGTAAAAAGGATTGTGCCAACAGAATCGGATACAACGGGAATGACAGCGCACGCGCGGTTCGAGAAGCGGCCGGCATCAGCGCATCGGGCCAGACGATCGCGACTGCGCGTGAGACAGCCAGCAGCAAGCCCAACCCTGCCATCGTTCCGGTCTCGACCACGGAGATCAGAACCCAGTCGGTGCCCGATCGCGATACCACCAACGCCGCCATCGACAGCACGGTCGCGGCAACCGCGGCCAGATTCAGCAGCCGGAGAGGGGCTGTTGCCCCGCCGGGGATTCGGCGCAACGCCTCCAAGTCAGGGTCGTCCTCGACCGGTTCCGGACGCAAAATGCCGGTCCGGACTCGGAGCGTCAACGCGATGACGGTCGCGGCGATTTCAGTCAATCCGAAGACGACGATTGAAATCGCAAGCGCTAACGCCGATAACGTACTGTCAGTCTCCAATGCGGTCGCCTGGAACGTGCTTCAGGGGTTTAGCCCGAGTCTTGAGTATTCGGATCGGGCTTTTTGCGAATGATTCTGGCCGGCGCCCCGATGGCGCCGGAATCGGGAGGAACGTCTTTGTTGATCACGGAGCCTGTCCCCGTGTAAGACCTGGCGCCAATCGTGAGCGGCGCGACCATCATCGTATCGCACCCGATGAACACGTCATCTCCGATGATCGTGCGGCTCTTCTGTTCGCCGTCGAAGTTGCACGTTATCGAGCCCGCTCCGATGTTGACGTTCGCGCCGATCTCAGCGTCGCCGAGGTAGCTGAAGTGTCCGGATTTGGTGCCGATTCCGAGCCGGCTGTTCTTGACCTCGGAGTAGTTGCCAATGTGTACGTCCCGCTCGAGATAGGAGCCGCTTCTCAGATGACTGAACGGGCCGACGTCGACGCGGTCCTCCAGGACGGCGTCCTCGATAACCGATGCCTGTACTTCGCAATCCGAGCCCAGCGTCGAATCGGAAACGATGGAGTTCGGGCCGATCTTGCACCGAGGTCCGATCGCCGTGCGTCCGGTAATGTGCGTGTTGGGCAGAATGACGGTGTCCTGGCCGATCTTGGCGGTGTAGTCGATGTAGACGGAGCTTGGATCCGGCATCGATACGCCTTCGAGCATCCAGTGTTCGCGGATTCGTTGCCGCAAGACAGCCTCAGCGCGAGCGAGCTCGATCCGGTTGTTGACCCCGAACGCCTCGGCGCCGTCGGACACCTGGACCGATTCGACGATGAGACCTTGCTCCGCCGCGGCCGTTACCAGGTCGGTGAGGTATATCTCGCCGGTCTCGGAGGGCTCAAGTTTTGGGAGCGTATCCCAAAGCCAGCGAGACTGGACGAAGTAAACGCCGGCGTTGATCTCTGTCGAGGCTCCGCTAAGGTCCGAAAATGCCCTCTCTTCGACGATCTCCTGCACGGATCCGTCGTTGCCTCTGACGACGCGCCCGAGGCCGGCTGGTTCCGTGAGCGTCGATGTGAGTACGGTGAGGACCGCTTCCTTTTCGGCGTGGCGTTGCAGAATCGCTTTAAACGTCTCTTGTTTCACGAGCGGCACGTCGCCGTTGAGCAACATGACGTGGCCGTCCATGGGGAGCATTCCGCGAGCTTGAAGCACCGCGTGACCCGTGCCGAGCGGTTCGTCCTGGACCGCGTAACGCGCAGAGCCGTCGAGCGAATCTTTGATCGAATCGGTGTTCGGCGCAATCACGACTACGATCGGTCCGATTCCGGCGGCCGTCGCATTGTCCACGACGACGCCGATCATTTCACGCCCGCATAATTGGTGCAGCGCTTTGGGGGTGTCGGACTTCATTCGCGTGCCCTGACCGGCGGTCAGAACGATGGCGGGTGGAGTGATCATGGCCCCAAAAACAAAGCGCGCCTGTTGGAGGCGCCGTCGGAGCCGCGCCGAGGCGCGAAGACTTTAGGAGATCTGTCAGAATCGTCCACTGTGCCGCAATGCTAGCAGAGGGTGTTGTACGTGTCAATCAACCGCGCCTGGCGATCACGCTGTGAGGACCATAACACGCCTTCATTCGGCCGTAGGTTGCGATTGTCGATGACGCTGGATTGTCGCGTTTACCGAAACGTGCCCAAATGGCGCCATAACCGAACACGTTCATGACTGAGGTTTCGCTCACGCAATCAGGCTTTGTAGTAGAATCAAAATCGGTGTTGTCCCGCGAAATGAATCGCCGTGAGTAGCTGTGTTTGGATCGCTGTTCGGTAAAAAGAAACGTCGCTCGAAGTCGAGTGAACCGTTGAAGGACGATTCGATCCGGTCGGCCGGCGTCGATGACGTGGTCGTAATTCCGGGCTTCTCGCCCACATTCGAAGACGCCTACTTCATCGTGGAGAGCAAGAACCGCCTGGAAAGCGCGTTCGGCAGGGCTTACGAACTCATCGCCGTGGACGGAGATCGAAGGGTCTCCATCGAATGGCACGACGACAGCGAACTGCTGATCCTCGTTACCGAACATGACGAGACGATCGGTTTGTCCGAAATCGGGTTGGATGAGCAAACCCTCTCCGCATGGGACGACAACAAATCGACGGAGAACTTCGTCGAGTTCGAAGACAAGAAGTACTTCTACCGAACCAGCTACGAAGTTCTGTACTACAAAGACAACGCCGGCGCCGGCGAAGGTTTTTGGCTGTGGGACTTTGGCAACGAGGATGGAGAACACGGTGTCTCCGTGGTTAAATGGGAAGGAATGCCGTTTGAGGCCTATCAATCCGTGATAGTGTCGCCGCATATCGTGCGCGTGTATCGGAAGTAACACCGGGCTGTAGAAGGGGAAGACAAATGGCTGACGCATTCGTCGATGTTCTGGAGCAGATACCAAGAGGCCTGGTATACGTTGGGATGGGCATCGTCTTGCTCGTTTTCGCCAAGTTCGTCCAGGACTTTATCACTCCGTACAAAATCCAGGTGCAACTCAGGACCCACGACAACGTCGCTCTGGCGTTGAGCATCACCGGATACTATCTGGGGATCGTAATCGTCTTCCTCGGCGCAATGTACCAGCCGTTCGGATTGATCGTCGCCGACTCGAGCCTCGGCTTCACCGAGGCATACTGGGAGGATGTTCTCAGGGTTCTGGTGTACACCGCAATTGGCATTGTGGTTCTGAACGTCGCGCGTATGATAGTCGACCGGCTCGTGCTGTATAAGTTCAGCACCGAGGATGAGATCATCAACGACCAAAATGTCGGCACAGGCGCCGTCGAGGCCGCCGTATACGTCTCAGTGGGCTTGGTAATCGCCGGCTCCATTTCAGGCGAAGGTGGAGGTCCCGAAACTTCTTTGGCGTTCCTCGCTTTGGGATTGGCGGCGCTGATCCTGTACACGCTGTTCTACGAATTCACCTCATCGTATGACTTGCACGACGAAATCGAGAAGGACAACGCCGCCGTTGGGGTGGCGCTGGCAGGCAACCTTGTTGCAATCGGGATCGTCGTGTTCAAGTCGGTGTTCGGAGAATTCACCACTTGGGAAGAGGGCCTCGCGGGATTCCTGATCTACGCCGTGGTCGGATTTGCGCTGCTGTTCGTGGTTCGAAGAATTACCGACCTGGTGCTGTTTCCAAAGGTGTCCGTGGCACACGAGCTCGCCGTCGATCGTAATCTCGGCGTGGCGTTTATCGTCAGCGGCATGGCCATCAGCGTGAGCCTGATACTGTTCTTCGCGGTGTAGAGAATTGCCGTCGCACGATGCGCTCAGCTAGGGGTTGCCGACGGCGATTCGCGAGATAATGGCGCCGAACAAATTGTGTCACTGGGATGGAAATGGCGGCGCGGGATCGGCCTTCAAGACCGATCCCACCATCCAGTTGGTACTCTGGCCCTTTGGTCATCAACTAAATAAGTTGTGCCCAATGCTTCTCGCGATGCTGGGCATCCGTAGATGGCACCTCGCGCACCCATCCGTTCGCCCCTTCGGAAATCTCAGGGCAGGCTCTGAGCCTGTCGAAGGGCCGCCCACACATAAGAGTCGCTTGAGCCGTTACGGTCATTGGTTCAGTACGTTGCTCTCAACGTCTCTCGCCAGCTGGGTGGCCCGGAGAATAAGAAGGATTTGGGGTTGCTCAAGCAACAAGCCGTGTTCAGCGACCAGATTCTTCGTCCTTCCGCGCGTGGAAGGATCAGAATGACGCATTTTGTTCGGCACTACTTATTTTGTTTGTCGCCATTAGGGCCAAGCCTGGTTCTCATGCTTTGATACGGTGGCGGCAAACGCCATGGGTCATTCTGATCCCTCTGCGGAAGGACGAAGAATCCAGTCGTTGAACATGCACGATTGCGATGCGCGACTCGAGCTTCACGTGACGATCGATGATACCCGAACGCCCCTCTCTTTGCCGGAGTCATCGCGGTACTCGACGGAAAAACGCACCAATGGAGCCTACTCAACGGAGCGAAGATTGATCAGACGTGTACTTTGGGCCGTGGCCGCCGCCCTCGTGATTATGCTGTCGACGGCTTGTGGCGGCTCCGAAGACGCGGAACAGTACTTCCTGGCAGGATTGGAATCCAAGAACAGGGCCAACCTGAAGATGCCATCGCCCAATACGACAAAGCCATCGAAGCAGACTCCGAGTCCGCGCCGTCCTACCTGAACCGAGGCAACGCCTACGACTTGCTCGGCCAGGTCGAGCGAGCCATCAAGGATTACGATGAGGCGATCCGGATCGATCCCGAGTTTGCGTTGGCGTACATGAGCCGAGGAATCGCGTTCAACAAACTCAGGCAGCCTATGTTGTCGCTCAAAGACCTTGACGAAACGATCAATCTCCAGCCTGATTTTGCGCCTGCGTACGTCAACTGAAGCAACGTTCACGCCGGCCTTGGAAACCACCAGAACGCGGTCAACGACCTGAACGATTCGATCAGGCTGGACCCACGAAACCCTCGACTTTTTCTGAGACGCGGATACAATTACGAACGGCTGGGTCAACCCTATCGAGCCGTCGATGACTACACCGAGAGTATCCGCATCGATCCCGAGTTTGCGACGGCGCTCATCAACCGCGGGATTCTGTATGTTGGCTTGGATGAGCCTGAGCTCGCGATTGACGACTTGAACCGAGCCATCCGCCTTGACGCCCAATCGGGTCTCGCCTATGCCAATCGAGCCATCGCTTTGCCCATCTCAACCGAGATGTCGAGACCGACGAGGATGTCGGACGCGCCGTGGAGCGGGGATCGACGGACCCAGCTTGAGAGCGGAAATCGAGCGAATCAGGTCGCTCAGATAGAAAGAGATCGCGCTCCGGATTCCGTTCGCATCTGTTTCGGGGGCACAAATCGTCGATAGCGGCGACCGGAACTGTTCCGATCGGCGCCGATCGACTGCCTACCAATCTTCGGCTGGCTCGATTAGACTCATTTGACGAAATACTGCGGATCCCCTTGGCCGAAGACGTCGGTTCAGAGCGCCCGATCTTGGCCAATGAGCCTTCTTTGGACCGCATCGGCGAGGTGACATTTGAAACGAATCTTACTCCTAACATTTGGCGCGGTGTTCGTGGCGATGTTCATCGTGTCGTGCGGAGGAGCCGGAGAAGCTGAATCGTTCTACAACGCGGGCGTGGAGATTCAGGACCTCGGATTTCCGAAAGAAGCTATCGAACAATACGACTTGGCCATCGAAGAAGACCCAGATTTCGCCGCCGCCTACATGAACCGCGGCAACGCCTACGATGTACTGGGAGACCCGGAACGGGCAATCGCAGACTATGACGAAGCTATCAGGATCGAACCGCACTCTCTGGTGTACGTAAACAGAGGCATCGCCCACGATAGCTTGGGCCAATCGGAACTCGCGATCGAAGATTTCGACGAAGCCATCAGGCTCGACCCTGAACTCGCCGGCGCGTATTACAACCGAAGCAACGTTCACGCCAAAGCGGGCGAATGGGAACTGGCCGTCGTGGACCTCGACAAGGTCATTGAACTCGATCCATTCGACGCCCCAGCGTACATGAACCGCGGTTTCGTCCACGACAACCTTGGCTTCGCCCAAGATGCATTGATGGACTATGATGAAGCGGTTCGCCTGGTTCCCCGATTCGCGATGGCTTATGTTAATCGAAGCTTGGTCTTGCTGGATCTTGGACAGAACGAAGCCGCGATTGATGACTTGACAGTGGCCATTCGGATCGACCCTGAGCTGACTCAGGCGTTCGCGACTCGTGTCATCGCTTACACGCTTATGGGCCGAGACGCCGACGCCCAGGAGGACCTCGAACGCCTGGCCGGGCTCGGATTCGATGGATCGATGCTCGACGCGGAAGTCGGCCGAATCCAAGCAGCGCGATGATCTGGGGCGGTAGACAGCCAAGCTGAGCGAGGTCGGCGCTTACGAAACCGCGTCTCCGGCGTTGCGGAGTTCAGCCTCAGCCTCGACGATATCCGCCAGTTCGTCGTCGTCGATCCAATCATGGTCGACCGCCGGTTCGATGATCCAGTTCAAGAAGTCATCATCGGGGATGCATTTTCGCCATTCGGACCTAAACCCATCGAGCGATCCATCGTAAAGCCGCAGAAGAAATACCGCCCGGTACGCGTCGATGCTCTGCGCATCGAAGACCTGCACCCTTAGGTCGAAGCCACTGCCCGCGGCGAACTCAACCGGCCGCTGGCCTCGTGACGGGCTCACATCGCTGAACGCGTCGAATGCGTCGATGTAGGCCTCGGCCTCGTCCATCAATTCGCCGATAAACGATCTGCCGTCCTCGCTGATTTCGAGCATGTTCCCGCCCGGCGACGGCGCGATCAGACCCCGGTCGACCAACGGATTCGCGACTCGGAGCAACTCCGCGTACAGATCGTCGCTGGGAGTCGTCGGCAATACGAAACGGTGCTTATCGAGGAAATAGATTAGCGCGCACGCCCGCATCCAGCCCGCGAATCCTTCACGGTCGCCGCCGTCGAGCTCGTACGCGGCTAACGCGTCGAATCGGTTCTCCAGCACCAACTGCAGCGACCGATCGACACTGGAAGACGCCTCTTGGCAGGACTCAGGCGCGACCAAACAGGACACCAATAGCGCCGGATCGACATCGGCCCCGGCGGGCGTTCGGAACGTCATCCGAGATGTCCCAGCCCTCCAGTGATCGAACATGCCCGACAGCATATCGTAGATTTCGGGGAGGTCCGGATACGTCCGCGTATCCAACCGCAAGCGAACCGCGTCGATATCAGCGACCGACGGCGGGAACAACTGATCGATCAGATCCACGACGCTCACGTTGGTCTCAACGCGTGGAACATCGATCGTGAAGGCCTCTTCGGGAGCCATGTCGCCCAAGGTCAGGTTGACCCGAAGCGTTCCTTGGGTCATCGCAGACTGGGTCGAACGAATCCGATCACACAAGCACCGCCGCCTCCACCCCGGAACCCGCCGCTGCTGCGCGAGGTGCTTGACCGGGCGCTCGAGCCCCAACTGCTGCGAACGCCGGTTCCGCTGCTCTTGAACGAGCTCGACGACTTCTGCGAGCCCAGATACGAGTTGCGTGCGGTGCTCTTGGTGGCATTGGTGTATTTGGACCCCTGAAACGACTTCTGCTTGCTGAAGTAGGACGTGTTCTCGGACACCTGGCTGCGGTAGCCCGCCGAAGAGCGGTAGTTGGTGCGGTTGCTCTGCATCGAACCGTAGCGGTTGATTGGTGTCGAGTAGTAGTATCCGCGCGGCGAGAGTGCGGAAATGACCATGTACGTGAACAGGAAATTCCCGGCGCCGAAATTGTTTCGATAGTAGCCGTTCGAGCCGTGACCCCGGAGTTCGTGCTGCCGGTCGTGGTCCCGAACGATCGAGAACAGCATGTCGTCGTTCGCGTCCTCGATCTCCTTGCTGCCGTTCAGGTCTTCCCAGCCTTCGAGTGTCAGGTCTTCGCCGTCTTGTTGGGCTCGGATCAGGACGATTCCATCGCCCTCGTATATCTCGTTCACGCGTTTTTCGAAATCGGACGTGCCGTCGGATTTCTTGAACGCCTCTTGAACCTCGTCGAGATTGATGCGGCCCGCCGCGCCATCGGTCGCGGCCCAATCCTCATACGTGGGACCGGAGGCGCAAGCGGCCGCGGCCGGGGCGAGCAACGCCGCGCTGGCAAAGGCTGCCATCGAGGGACGGGTTAATTTGGTGCGTCGGCTCATCGTCATTTCTCCCTTGCCCTATGCGAGCAGGCTCAGAATCTCCTCCGAGACCGGTGTATGTGACTCCGCGATCGAGGCGTTGTGCTCCTCGAAATGCATGGTCAGGATCAAAGGCATTGCTTCGTCCCACGCCGCGGTCATCAACTCGCGATACGCGTCGCGTGCGAACTCCGCAAAGTGCGTGGCCGCCATCCGGTGTGTCGGTCCGGCGATCGCCGCGCTGAGCGCCACGTCACGCAGATGAGACAAGTGGCCGGGCCATAGTTGGTCCGCCGTGCCGACCAGGATCGATCGAGCCCGGTCGGCGTGCGTCTCGTCGCCCAGCGCCGAGCGACCGTCGGCGAGGCGATCAGTCAACATTTCGGACAACGCGATCGATATCGCGACCTCCCCGGCCCCAAATAAGCCGACGCAGTCGATGCCGAGCTCGCTCCAGAGGTGCTCAACCAATCCTTCGAACACCGGCAAATAGCCTATCTCAGGCAGATCGCTGAACCACCGCGATACGAACCTCTCGGACCATGTTCGGGCCATGTCGTCGCACGAGTGCCGCCACGTCGCGTCGCTGAGGATGCTTTGCCTGGCTCGATAGTACGACAGAGTTTGATTCTCGAGCACCGCCGTGTAATCACGGGCCGATTCGTGGGCGGCGCGCTGGTTTGCTGCCACCTCGTCTTGTAGGGTCCGAAGGAGCCTGCTCACCCTCGAGCTAGTGCTGCGCCGTCGCAAAGCTTTGGATCGAGTCTCCGCGGTCGGCGGCCCTTCGACTGGCTCAGGGCGAACGGATTGGGGCGGGGTCGCGTTCGCTGCGATTTCAGGGCGAACGGCGTGTGAGGAGCTCTGGATCGCGGCGCCGTCAGACCCGCGGTAACCATTGATGGCTTCTGTCATGAGGCCCGGGCGAACCGTCACCGCTTTGTTTCCGTTCGTGGTGAGCCTGTCGAACCACCCGCCCCACGCCGAGCACCGCCAGAATAGGTGACCCGACCCTGGCGCCCGCGAGACAGCCAGGCGATTGAGCTGCGGAGCTTGACGGCTGAACGCGATCGGGTCTTCCTGGACGGAGACCAATATCCTCGAGGCGCCGAACGCCCCTTGGCGACCCGCTCTGCCTCTGAGCTGCCGTTCGGCGCGCGCGCTCTGGTGCAGGGCAACCCCGATGACGCTCAGTCCGAGCCCGAAGTCGATTGCGTCGCAATCTTCGGAGCCTTCAGCCGTGCAAAGGCTGCGAGAAATGCGGACCGTGTTCGATTCCGAACCTCCCCACGCACGCGACACCCTGAACCCGGCATTGTCAGCGGCGTCAGTGATGATCCCAGCCTCTTCGCGTGTGTCACAGCGTAACTCGATCGTCGCTTCGGGTTGTGCTGCGAGCACGCTTGAGATTCGGTCCAAGCAAGCGGCGATGATTCGGCTGTCGAGACCGTCTTCAATGATGATGTCGGTTCCGCGTCCGGCCATATTCGTAGCAACGGTCACGGCGCCAAGTCGCCCAGCCTCGCGCACGATCTGCGCTTCCCAGTCGCTCGTCACCGCGTTCAGCAATCGGTGTTCGATGCCCGCTCGGTGCAGTTGATCGCTGATTTCCTCGGATTGCCGGACCGACACCGTGCCAATCAAAACGGGCCTCCCGATCGAACGCCACTTGTCGACTTGCTCGATCAAGGCGGTCTGCACATATTCGTTTGTGGCATGGATCTCCGGAACATGGTCGACTCGACGCTTCGGATGCGTCGGCGCCACTTTCACCGTCTCGAGATCGTAGGTTCGGTCGAACTCGTCCTGCGCTTCGCTCGCGGTGCCGGTCAGGCCGCTCACGCGCTCGTAGCGGCTAATAAATCCCGAAACGGTAATCTGGGCAATCGTCTCAGCTTCCGGCCTCGGCTCCAGACCTTCCTTGGCCTCCAGGGCGGCTTGCAGGCCGTGCAGGTACCTGTTGTCCGGCAACAGCCGACCGTTCATCGGATCGACGATGACGACTCGGCCGTCAGAGACGATATAGTCGATGTCGCGTTTGAACAGCGTGTACGCCCGAAGCAACTGATGCGCCATGCCGAGGGTCGCGTCCCATTGGCTTTGGTCTGCTTCAGCGCGATTGAAATTCGCCGTCGTCACGTCGGTCAGAACCGGTCGGACCCACGGGTCGTCCATAAATTTGGATGGCGAACTGTCCGACCGCCCGAGCTCGTGCGCGATGAACTCTTCGCCTCGTTGGGTAAACCGGACCGAGCTCCTCGCCGAGTCGGTGACAAAGTAGAAGCGGTCTTCGTACCCGCCGACGCCCAGGTCATCGTGCATGTCGTCAAGCTTCGCCATCAGTTGGTGGCGAGCCGTGCCGTGTCTTGCGACCGCGTCTCTGAGGACTTTGCTCTCCGGATCAGCCGCGTAAAGCATGGCGAGGTCCTCGGCTACGTCGGCGTATTCAGAGCCGGCGAACAACACGTTGGCCTCCGCCAGCCGGACCTGCTTGTCGTGTAGCGCCAGGAGTCGCGCGATGGCGTCGATGGCCGATTGGAAGCCGCCCAGGTCGTCCGCCTGTTCCCCCGAGATGATCAGCGGGGTCTGGTCCTGGTCGATCAGAACGTGGTCGGCTTCGTCCACGATGACGGTGTCCAGCGGGCCCTGAACGGGCCGGGCCGGCGGCAGCATGAGGTTGTCCCTCAGGTAGTCGAATCCGATCTCTCTGGCCGTGGCGTAGACGATCTCACGCGCATACGCCAGCCTCCGCTCGTCGTCTTCCATCGACGACAGAATGACGTCGATGCCGAGTCCGAGCGACGCGTAGACGGGCGAAAGCCATTCCGCGTCTCTCGATGCCAGGTAGTCGTTGGCCGTGACCACGTGGACGGATCGACCTGCGGCTGCCGCGACGATCGCGGCCAGTCCGGCAGCGACGGTCTTGCCTTCGCCGGCATCCATCTCGACGACAACGCGTCGGAGCAGCAGCGCGGCTGTGATCATCTGCTCGCGCGTCGGCGTAAAGCGCAGGATATCGTCCGAGTCCAACGCGCGTATCGCGTCGTAGAACGACGCTGGCAGCGAGACGTCAGCAGGTTGGACGGTCCCGAGCATCGAGCGTGCCCGAACAACGCCCCGCACGATCTCACGTTCGTCTAACGACGCTTTTAATGCGTCGATGGTCCGACCCACATCGGTTGTCGATTCGATGACGCTGTCCGCCAGTTCGAAGCATTTCCGAATCGCCTCCGGGACCGATTCGTCGTCGAATACTCGCCACGCGCCCAGGCGGCGCTCCATGGCGACGCTCGCAGCCGCAATCGCGCGCGACAGCGAAGCGGCGGACTCGGGCTGCATCGTCGCGTTTTGTAACTCCGCTCGGAGCTCAGAATCCGACAAGCGGTGGCAGTCGATTTGACCGGCGAAGTCGGCGCATTCCGTCGCCCATCGTAGCAATCGTCTGTCCCGGGACGAGGTCATATCTCGCAACCAGCCGAAGAGCCCTGTTGCTGATTGAACGCGACCTGCGATTTGGCGGAGCGTGCTCATTGTCGTCCTGTTATCCACTGCCGTTGCCTGAAGCGTTCGCTGCTGTCGCCACGCCCGGAGTCGGCTTCAACGGGCGACGCACCGAGAACGGCGCCATGCCCGCCCGCAGAGCAGCCATCACGCCGGCCGCCTCCCAGTAGTTGTCGACGACGTAGAGCCGGCCCGTGTCCCAGGGCAACCGGGCAAGATCGTTGCGCATCACGTTTCGGTTTTCGCGTACCGCGATGACCGGGATGCCCTGTTCGAGCGCGGCCAGGGTCGGAAGTCCGATGCAACCGTCCGGGATCACAAGACACGACACGTCCGCGGCGGTGATCACGCCGGGCAGCTTCATAGCATCTCGGTCCGAAACGATTCGCGGCGAGTGTTGCAAGCCCTTGAGGACGCACTGCAAAAACGTGTTCGATATTACCTCTGCGGCCATGCGAGGGTCGACGACGCCCGGGTCCACGTTGGCAACTTCGTCCGACTCCATCATCGGCGCGTGGGCCGTTGGAACGTCGTATATGCACGACGCCGTGTGCGTGAGCAAAGCTTCGACGCCGCCCCACGGGTTGATCATCTCTCCGCCGCTGGTGAAGTAATCCATGTGATACGGCAACGGGACGTCGATCACAGACGCGATGGCGACCGCGTCGAAGCTCCCCCGCCACTGCTCGAACGCGTCCATCAGCCCCTCGAAGCCTTCGACCGCTCCAGTGGCGCGTCCCGACTCCGAGTAGTGGCTAATTAAGCGAAGTGGGCGATCCAAGACTGCCGTGCCTGCGATGTCCAGACCGTACGTCGCGTGCGCGGCGTTGACGGCGTTCAATGTCGAAGTCACCCACTTGGGATCATGGCCCGCGTCGATAGCGACCAGCACGCGGTTCGAGCGCATCTTGCGTAGCCCTGCCGTGCCCATCATCAGCCGCGACAGCACGCTGCCCTCGACGTACAAACCGTTGTCCGGCATCTCGTTGATGTCGGACGCGTTGACGACGTTCGGGTGCGTGATTAGAGTGTCGCAGACCTGAGCCAGCATTCGCGCCACGGGTGTCGCATCGCCTGAATGCCCGCCAATCTCCGCTCCGATCCCGGTTGGCACGATGAAGACGGCGGTGAACGAGTCCGTGTTCTCCCACGGGCGTTTCGAGAAATCGAATATCGAGGACATCGACGGCAGACTTTCTGCGCCGGTTCGTTCGATCGATCCTACTTCGCAGGCAAATCTGCGGTCGTTCGATTCGCTGACCACGAACCGAACCGGCAGCCGGTCGTCGCCGAGCGCGTCTAGCACGCCGGTCCGCGCCCGATCGAGGACGTTGCCGCCCCATGGGTTCGGGATCGTCAGTTCTCGTTCAGCTAACCGCAATCTGGCTCGCTCCGTTCTTGGCGGCGAATTCGTCGAATCCCGATGACTGGAGAAGCTTCAGCTCCCCCGACTCGAGCATCGCGTAGGCGTCCGGGAGATTGATGCCGTTGAACGTGTGAGCCTTGGGCTGTGTGTACGCGCCAGCGCCCAAGATGGCTACCCGGCTGCCGGGCTCCAACGGTTCTTCGAACCGGTAGTCTCCCAGAATATCGCCCGCCAGACACGATCTGCCAGCCAGGATATACCTATGTGACCCATCGGGCGTGTAGTCGAGCACATCGGGTTCATACTGGTACTCGAACACCTCGGGCATGTGGTTCACGGTGGTATCAAGGACCGCCACTTCCACGCCGCCGCTGTCGAATACGTCGAGGACCGTGCTGACGATGAAACCGGCGTCGGCGACGAAAGCCGCGCCGGGCTCGATGAAGATCTCGATTTCACGGTCGCGGCTCAACAGCGAACCTGTCTCGACGAGCGGTCCGATGTCGGTCGCCTCGCCGAACGTGTATCCGCCTCCGAGATTCAGCCAGGCCATACGGTCTATGAGTGTCCCCAGCCGTTCGTCGATGGCCGAAGCCGTTGAGAACAGGTCCAGGAGGTCGTCGGACTCGCAGTTGGTGTGAAGCAGCAACCCTTGCGCCATGCCGGACACGCCTCTCGAACCGAGCTCCGCGTCGAGAATCTGCTCAATCGGCGTTCCGAGTTTCGAATGTCTTCGGCAAGGGTCGTACCGCTCGTCGGAGACGAACGATATGCCGGGGTTCAATCGTATGCCAACGCCGGTCTCAGCCGGAGCTTCCGGTCCGTATCGCTCCAATTGACGGATGGAGTTGAACGTGATGTAGTCGCACGTCCGCGAGATCTCGGCGAACTCGAGGTCGGCCACCGCCACGCCGTAGTAGTGTACGGTTCCGGCATCGCCCAACGCCTGCCGTGCGAGTCTGACCTCGAAGGGCGAGCTGGCGGTGAACCCGGTTACGTGGCCAGCCAGTTGCTCGATGACCCATGAGAAGGTGCAGGGCTTCATGGCGTACAAAAGCGATATGCCCGCGGCGTCCGCCGCAGACCGAATCCGTCGTGCGGAACTGGAAAGTTCAGCCTGCGAAAACACCAGCGCGGGCGTTTCCGATACCGCGGCCATGGCCGCACGGATTTCAGCAGTGTCTACCATCAATACTCCGAGCCTGATTAGACCTGTAATTTACCACACTGTCGGTTTCAGGTTCTTGCGAAGCCCAATCAAAATTAGGCCTGCCTGGTGACCCACGCCTTCGAAATGGTCGTATCTTGCCAGCAGATGGTCTTGACTGTCGAGAATGGCCCCGGCCGCGTTGGGCGCTCGGTCGCGTAAGTCTTGGCCCAGTGGCGAGTCGAGCGACCACGACGGCGACGCCTCGAGCGTCAGCCGTTCCGGGATACACGCTTCGGCGTATTGCCCTCTGATCGACTCGTACTCCTGTTCATCCTCGTATACGACCGGAGTCACGAACACCGATTCATCGATGTAGAGTCCGAGCTCGTTGTCGAACACCTGGACCAGGTCGATCTCCGGCACGAAGTTCTCCATCGCGTAGTACAGGTCCTCGACCAGACCTTGATCCGTGCGGTGGTAGTAGAAATCTTCCCGAACTTCCGCCATTCGGACGGGCAGGGGTTTTTTGTTCGAGTACCCCAAATATTCATCGGCGGCGTTACCTTGCTCGAAAAGAAACGGGATGTTCCCGTTGGTTGCGTCCACAAGCAACTCGACGCCGTCCAGGTCGTAGACCAGCGCGACGTGCTGCCAATAGCGCATGTGCCGCTTCGAAAACGAGTAGTCGAACGTGTCCAGGATCTGGCGTAGCGCATCCTCGGGCGGCGGATCGGGGATGTTCGGTCCCGAGAGCACGTAACTCGACTCGATGCCGAGGTTGTCGGTTAGAAATTTGAGCGCCTGTACTTTTTCGGAGCAAATGCCGCCCCGGCCCTCAGAGATGTTGATCACGGTCTCATCGCCGGTTTTGTAGCGCAATCGATCACCGGTGTATCGGGAGTAGTTCTCGAAATCGGCACGCCAAATGCGCAGCGCAAGGCTTCGAATCAACTCGACACGGTCGTCGCGCGATTCGAGCGCCAAGATTTTTTCGCGTTCGGACGCGGGATGAGCAAGCGCGATCGAGTCGGCCACGAAAGCTTCGAAAATCGATCGTTGCCGCGACCATTTGCGTCGATGGAAACCGGCCCAGTTTCGATCGTAACCCGCTGGACCGCGATCCAGCATGAGCGCGATGAGTTCGATGGCGACCCCGTCTGCCATCACTCGCGCAGCCCTCGGAACCTCGGCACGGTTCAGAGCTCGACCGGATTGCAGAATCGACGAGTTGGGTATCGGATGGGTCAGTTCGCCAGAGTCGGTCAGTGCATAGCTGGAATCTTGGAGCGCCAGAAGCGCCTGTGCGGACGTGGCGGACATGCGGCCCAGTTCGACCATTTCGTCCACCGCGCAAGCGCGAAGATATTTGTCGACGAGATTGCCGGTTGTCAGCCCTGCGTCTTCAGGCTCGATGACGATAGCGCAAGTGCGGTCGGTGAGAGCGTCAGTCATCTGCAGGAAGACCGACGCCCGTTCGCCGAAACGTCCCCGAACCTCGCGCAACGTCGATTCTTCTGAGAACTGAAGCTCCATTTAGCCCCCACATCGGCTCATATTAGTACGAGCCAATTATACAGAGGCGTCGAGAGTCGGCGCTTTGGTCTGAGTCGTACGCGAACGCCCAATTGTTGACGTGCGTGGCCGAAGTGTGGGCGTTCAGTGGAACTTGACGCTTGGCGTCGATTGGGGGGCGCCGGCCTGACCGAGTACGGCGTCAGGCGGCCAGGGAAAAAGAGACCTGGCGCCGCCACACGCCCCGCGCGCTGGGCGGGAGAATCACGCGGAACGCGAGCGACGCCCGGTAGAGAGATCTAGTTAGTTATTCAGCCGTCTCAAGAGAATTGAGGCCGAATTGAATTAGGCTGACTTAGTTTCGTTCGTGCGGGCCCGACACGAAGGGCAACCGCAGTGTTTAGGCTCTCGGAGCATGTCGGGGAAGATTAGCTGAACCATCTCTTTTTCGGTCAGCCTGAACGATGTTCCGATCGCGACGAATTCGACCAGCCGGTTGTTTTTGTCTTCTCGTTCGGCTTCGGACAACTCTTCGCCGTGGACCAGATTTCTATTCGCATAGCCCTTGAGCACTTTGAGGTGCTCGGCAACCGTATCCCGGGGATCGCTCAGCGTCTCAGGTGTCATGTTCCTGCCCTTGCTTGTCTCGTGCCGTTTCACCGAGAATCGTTCCCAGGTCCCTCGATAAGAGCTAGATACCCAATCGCCAAGCTCGCCGAAACCGGAACCGTGGGTGGGACCCCTAAGGATCGTCTGGATACATCCCTGTATTTTTCTCACCGTACATGTACTTAGCGTTCCGGGAATCGACGCCTAAGTAAGCGGCAAGTCGGCGAGAAAATGGAGCCCTTGTGCGTGTCAGGCTCGCCCCACTCGACGAAATGCCGGACCGACGGTATCGAACGCCTGCGTCAGAGGAACATGTGAATCTGGCGCTACGCGCCGATTGGGGTTAGGCTGACAATGTCTCGGCAGGGCTGACGCCTGGAAACCCGATCCTCAGTGCGGCGATGAGTCGCGTCGAGTCCGACCGGACAATGTCAATCTAGAGGTAGAAACCGGGCTCCTCTTCGAAGTCCGGCAGATCGTTGACCAAACGCCCGACGTTGGCAGCCACCGATTCGATCGATTCGCGTGCGCGTCGAGCCGTGGTCTTGCCCCAGAGCTCGGTTGCCCGGCGCTCGAATTCAAACACGAGTCTGGCGTACTGACGATCGGTTCGGAGGTTGGATTGCGTCACAACGAGCTCCCTCGGCGCTTCATTGCAAGCATGTGCTGCTCGCGTCGAATTGACACCGATTTTTGGGAATCATTATAATCGTTGAGGATGTGAGGTAGCCATCAATGCCAAAGAGAACATATCAGCCACGGAAGCGCCGTCGGGCCAGGGTCCACGGCTTTCGATCAAGAATGAGATCACGAGACGGTCGCAACGTAATAAAGCGACGCATGTTCAAGGGACGAAGTCGACTTACTGTTTGATTCCTCGAACTTCCCACGCCGCGAGGGTGTTGTTCCGTCGGAACCGCGTAACCGCTCGGCCTGGTGTCGAGGGGCGTATTTGGCCGGGTGTCCATGCAGAAAGAACGCCGTCTGAGAAAGTCGAGCGATTTTGCTGCTGCGCGACGACGAGGCCGGAGCTGGAGCGACCCTCTGCTCGTGTTGTTGGCCCGACGAAACGGTTCGGACGTTAGTCGAATCGGTTTCGCCGTCGGGCGTCGAGTTGGCAATGCGGTGATCAGAAACCGTATCAAACGCCGCCTGCGGGCTTTGGCGCATTCGGCCGACATCGAAAATGGATGGGACCTGGTGTTCATCGCGAGGAAAGATGCGGCGACTTCGAATTTTCCGAACCTTTCGAGGTCCGTGTTCAAACTTCTCAAACGTGCCCGGTTGGTGAGGTCGTGAATTTTCGTACGCCGCCAGGCGAGATTCGGCAGAATTCGAAATGAAAAAACTGGCCCTCGGCGCGATAAAATTGTACAAATTGGCCGTGTCGCCGTATTGGTCAGGGACTTGCAGGCATTCGCCCACATGCTCCGCCTACGCGGCCGAGGCGATCGAAAAACACGGCGCGGGCAAAGGGGTCTGGCTCACCGCCGGAAGACTGGGTCGATGCCGCCCGTTCGGCACGAGCGGATACGATCCTGTGCCGTAATCGGCGCGCGTCGCCGACCGTGTTGCGGGGCACTCCCAATTTGCGGGCCCCAAGTGAGTAGCGGCACAAAGATAACCGACAGATGTCGTGCGGGTAAACGAACTATCCGCTAAGCTATCCGATGAAGAAAGATCGACAACTGACGCGTCGGTCCATAGAAATGGCGATTCAGACGCCAATTGAAAAACGGGCCCATGAATCCGGTCTGAAACAAGCTGACCACGATCAAGAATAATTCGTTGTGGGGCAACTACTGCATTCGCCACACTGAAATGTTGGACACTATCGGATGTTGAAAACGTCTCGACGCGGCTCGCGGAAAACAGGAATCATTGTCGCTGCAGTCGTTCTGGCCATGCTGGCCGGCGCCTGCAGCCGCATCAGCAACCCACAAGGATGGTCCGGAGTTGCGACCTCCGGCGACACGCTCGTTGTCGGTACGATGGAAGGGCAGCTCATCGCCGTCAACAAGGACGACGCTTCCACGTTGTGGCGCGTCGATCTCAGAGGCGAAGAAGAGCAACGGGCGATCTACGGCAGTCCGGTCATCGACGGCGACACGGTTTACGCTGGCGGCTACGATGGTACGTTGTACGCGTTCGATCTGCAGGGCATTCCCGCTCGTTGGGAGGACACGCGACTGGGCGATCGCATCGTCGGCGGGCCAGTTGTGGCGGGAGATGCGATTATCGTCGCATCAATCTCGCTAGCCGACGATGGCGGTGACGAAGGCAAACTGTGGTCCATCGACGCTGAGACCGGCGATAATCTGTGGGACTATTCCACGCCGGGACCGATCTGGACGACGCCCGCGGTAGCCGACGGGCTCGTATACTTCGGCACACTGAATAAGCGCGTCTACGCAGTCGATCTGTCAGACGGCCAGAAGGTATGGGACTTCGAAACAGGTGGCGGAGTCGTTGGCACGCCCCTGGTTTCTGGCGGGCGAGTGTATTTTGGCGCCTTCGACAGCGTCTTCTACGCGTTGGACGCCAAGACCGGCGCCGAAGCCTGGACGTTCACAGGGGCCGATAAATGGTTCTGGGGCGGCGCCATCGAGCTCGGAAACCTCATACTTGCCCCTTCGCTTGACGGCAGCCTATACGCCCTGGATTCAGCGACCGGCTTGCCTCAATGGAAGTTCGAGACCGAAGGCACGATCGTCGGTTCCCCTGTCGTCATCGGCGAACTTATCGCGGTTCCAATCGCGGACGGCGGCGAATCGAAGATATCGCTGATAGAATTTAACGGCAGCCCGCGCGAGGCGTGCAAGGTCGGTGAAGACGTTCGGACGCCGCTGTTCGCGGATGGAGAACTGGTATACTTCGGCGCAACCAACCATTCGATTTGGGCGCTGCGGATCAAGCAAAACGGCAACCCGGACGAAGAGTGGGTTTACTTTACAGATCAAGACGATCCGATCCCACGGGATCGTAGCAAGGCATGTTGAGGACGGCTAGAACACATTGGATTTCATAGTCGACACTTGGAACCTGGCAATCATCCAGCCGATGATCAACGGCTTGGTATTGTTGTACAGCCTGTTTTTCAGCAACTTCGGCATCGCCGTGATTGCATTCACGCTGGTCGTCAGAATGATAATGATCCCGTTGACGATCAAACAGAGCCGTCAGATCAAGTCGATGGGCGCCCTTCAGCCGCTGATGAAGGAGATCCAGGCAAAGCACAAGAACGACCGGCAACGAGCCTCCCAAGAGACAATGCGCCTATACAAAGACCATGGCGTCAATCCTCTGGGCTGCCTCGGTCCGATGTTCATACAATTCCCAATATGGATCGGTCTCTACCAGGCCATCCTGCAAACGGTGCCTTCCAACCCCGAGAGCCTCGTTGGGTTGTCTCGGCATCTGTATGGATGGATTCCGCTGGTGCACAAGGTAGTGCCGATCGACAGCTCGTTCCTCTGGATGGACTTGGCGAAACCCGACCCGTCGCCGTTCATCATGCCAATTCTGGTTGGCGGGTCGATGTTCATAATGCAGAAGATGTCGAGCATGCCCGCGGCGGACGACCGGCAGGCGTCGACGAATCGTATGATGTTGTGGATGATGCCTTTGATGTTCGGCTTCTTCACGCTGAATTTTCCGAGTGGGCTTGCGGTGTACTGGGTAGTTTCGAACGTGATTGGGGTGGCGATTCAAGGGTTCATCACCGGATGGGATCCTCTGAAATCTCTGTTGGCCTTCGGGCGCGCCACCGAGCAGGTCGAGACGGTTGCCACGGCGCCGTCGTTGGCTCTACCTGCCGAGGAGACGGTAATCGATGACGGAAATAACGATAACGGCCAAGACGGTGGACGAAGCAATCGAGCTCGCCCTAAAGGAACTCGACGCAGAGCGCGCAAAGGTCGAAATAGACGTCGTTAGCAGGGGCAAAGCCGGCATTCTGGGCATCGGCAGCGAACCCGCCAAGGTGCGAGTAGCGCTGCTCGACGCTCCTTCCGATGTCGTGACAACGACCACAGAGGTTCTCGATGAGATCATCTCGTTGCTCGGAGTCGATGTGGTTACGTCGTTGACCCAAGCCGACAAAGAAAACCTCGGCGGCCCTGCGTTCGATATCGAGGGCGACGATGCCGGGCTGCTCATCGGCCGCAGGGGCGAAACCCTGAAATCGCTCCAATTCCTGGTCAAGTACATGGTCAGCCAAAAGCTGGGCGTCAACGCGAACCTTCAAGTGGATGTCGAAGGCTACCAGGAGCGACGAAACGAGGCGCTGGGCAACATGGCCCGCCGCGTTGCGCAAAGGGTCATGGACTCCGGAAACCCCATCAGCCTCGAACCCATGCCGGCCAACGAACGGCGAATCGTGCACCTGACTCTCGCGGACCACGCACGGGTGACCACGGAAAGCGCCGGATCAGGCATGTCCCGCCAGGTGGTTGTTCACCTGAAATAGTTGGAGCAACTTTATCGCCGGCAACGGCTCTTCCGGCGATTTGCTTCGCCGCAACAACCCAATCAGGTTGCGATCATTCAGCCGCGGGCCCGGTGTTATGTCGAATCGCATCCAACCGGATGTCGTGGTCATCGGCCACGTTTCGCGAGATGTGACCCATACCGGCCACGTCCTGGGCGGCGGCGCTGCGTACGCTTCGCTAACGATCAAAGCACTCGGGTTGCTCCCGGCGGTGGTGACTAGTTGCGGCCCGGACGTCGATCTCAGTTCCGTGCTTCCTGAAATCCCAGTGCACGTGAAGCCCGCGGGCGCAACCACGACTTTCGTCAACACCTACGACGGTGGACGCCGGCGCCAACAAGTCAAAGCTGTGGCCGAGACATTGTGCGCGTCTGACGTGCCATCCGAGTGGCGTGCCGCGCCGTTCGTCCTCCTGACCCCACTCGTTCGCGAGATCGATGACTCCGTCTTGGACGCATTCGGATCCCCGACTGTGGTGGCGTCCTTCCAGGGCTGGATCAGAGAATGGGACGACGACAGAGTCGTGTCGACCCGACATTGGGACGGAGGTCGCGTGTTGGACAATATCTGCGCCGCACAATTTTCGGACGACGACGGCGTAACGCCGGAGCAGATCGAAAGGTGGACCGGACGGTGTCCGGTTCTGCTCCACACCAAGGGCGCATCCGGCTCCAGGGTTTGGGTCGATGGGGGCTGGTACGACCAGCCGGCGTTCCCCGCTCACGAAGTCGATCCGACGGGAGGGGGGGATGTGTTCTCGGCCGCGTTCCTGGTAAGATTCCAGGAATCCGGCGACGCGTTGGACGCGGCGAGGTTCGCGAGTTGCGCGGCGAGCTTCTGCGTTGAGCGCGTTGGCGCGGAAGGCATCCCGAATCGAGCGATGATCGAAGCTCGACTCAGCGGAGATTGACTCTTTCGAGTCGTCCTTGGGTGGCTGCGGCGCAATGATCGTCGTGCCATAATCGACCCGAACGTGCTGCAACATCTGCGATCGACGAAGCCCAGTGTCCGCGTCGACCTGGCGTGGGTAAACTGAACCGGGCGCCGCCCATCGCCAAGCCTTGAATCGGAAGGCGGAACAAGTGGACAACAAACGCGTTGCGTTGGAGCGTCGTGAAAGGCTGGCCGTGGTCACCTTGCGTGGACAAGGCGATGCCAACTTGATCGACCCAACCACGGCCTTCGAAATCGCCGACGCGTGTGCCGAAGTCCGGCAAGATGACGCCATTTGGGTTGTCTTGCTGACCGCGACCGGCTCCGTCTTTTGCAACGGCACTGACGTCGAATCTTTTCGTACCTCAGTGGCAGACACGTGGGCCCTCGCCTCATTGCGGGTGTCCGAGATGGTCGCGAGCATCGAAAAGCCCGTGGTGTGCGCTCTCAACGGTGACGCCATCGACCAGGGCCTCGAACTCGCTCTCGCGTGCGACTTGCGCATGGCGTCTGACCAAGCGACGTTCGGAATGACGCAACTCGAACGCGGATCGATGCCGTGGGACGGCGGGACCCAGCGATTGCCCAGACTGATCGGGCGGAGCAGGGCAACCGAGATGTTGCTTACATCGAAGATGGTTTCAGCGGAGGAAGCCGCCGACATCGGGCTGGTCAACATGCTGGTCGAGCCATCGAAGCTCAATGACGCCGCGATTGAGTTCGCGTCGGTCATCGCCACTCACGGGCCCATCGCCGTTCGGTATCTCAAAGAGGCCGTGCTGAAAGGCCTCGACCTAACCGTCGAACAAGGGCTGAGACTTGAAGCCGACCTCAGCTTCTTGCTTCAGAGCACGTCCGACCGGTCCGAGGGCCTCACGTCATTTCTGGAAAGGCGTAAACCAGAGTACAGCGGCGAATGACTCGTTCGGAGATCCCGTGGCCCAAGACGAACTGACAGTTCTATATTCGAAAGACGGCGCAGTCGCCCGCATCGTGTTGAACCGCCCTCGTCGGCTGAACGCGTTCAACGTCCAGATGCGCGACGATCTCTTCGCCGCGCTCGAAGCCGCCCGAGACGACCCGGACGTTCGCTGCATCCTGATCTCGGGAACCGGAGACCGGGCTTTCTGCGCCGGCGCGGACCTCACCGAATTTGGCTCAACCCCGTCTCAGGCCGTCGCTCGCCGGGTGCGATGGGAGCGCGACCTCTGGGGATTGTTCTTGTCAATCGCGAAACCGCTCGTGGTCGCCCTTCACGGGTTTGTGATTGGTTCTGGCGTCGAGATCGCCTGCCTATGCGACATTCGAATCGCTGCCGAAAACGCGACGTTCCGTATGCCGGAGACAGCTCTCGGCATGGTTCCGGCGGCCGGAGGCAGCCAAACGTTGCCGCGCGTAATGGGGCAGGGCGACGCGCTGGAAGTCCTGCTCGCGAACGCGCAGGTGTCCGCCTTTCGCGCGTTGTCGACAGGCTTCGTGCATCGAGTGGTCGCTCCGGAAGAACTGGCCGATTCGGCACTAACGCTCGCCGAGCAACTTGCGTCGTTGGACATCAATGCCCTCGCGGCGATCAAGCAAACTGTTTTCACCGGTATGGACCTCTCCATGGACCAAGGTCTAGCCCTTGAACACCGGCTGGCGGCACGATTGATGACGGGAATGTTGGAACGGTAGTGGAAACGAAGCCGGTTTGGTGGTAGGCTATCGGTCGAAACTCCGACCGGGGGTCCGAATCAACAAATGAATATTACCGAGTTTCTTACCATTTCGGCCGCCATCGTTCCCGACCGGCCCGGTATGGTTTTCGAAGACCGGTCCACCACTTTCGAGCAGCTGCAGACGCGCGTCAATAAACTGGCCAACAGCCTGGCCGATCTGGGAGTCGGCGCGGAGGACCGAGTCGCTTTCCTCCACGTCAACACAGATCACTACATCGAAGCCCTGTTCGCGACTTCGAAACTGGACGCGGTGTTTGTCCCTCTCAATTTCCGCGCCCGAGGCGAAGAGTTGTCGTACATGATTAACGACTCAACGCCCAAGGTCCTGTTCGTGGGCCCCAGGTATGTTGACATGGTCAAATCGTTCGCCGACGGCATCGAGAGCGTCAAACACGTCATCGTCATGGAGGGCGAACCCCAAGATTTTCTGGCCTACGACAACGTGGTGACTGAAGCCTCCGACGACGAGCGCTTCCCCGAATCCGCCGACGACGATCTTGCCGTCATCATGTTCACCGCCGGGACTACCGGATTCCCGAAAGGCGTGATGCTCAGCCATGAAAGCTTCTCGTCGTACATTCTCAGCAACGTGACGCCAGCGGACCCGGACATCGAAGAACGCAACATCTTGACCGTCCCTCTCTATCACATCGCCGGTATGCAGGCGGTGGTTTCGGCGGTCTATGCCGGGCGCACGCTGATCATCCAGCGTCAGTTCGACGCCCTCGGTTGGATGGAACTCGTCGAACAGCACCAAGTCGACCGCGCGATGATGGTTCCGACGATGTTGAAGCTCCTCATGGACCACGAAGAATTTCACACACACGATCTGAGCAGCCTCCAAGTCATCACCTACGGCGCGGCGCCAATGCCGCTCGAGGTGATCAAGCGCGCGATCCAAGAACTGCCAAACGCGCACTTCATCAACGCGTTCGGACAGACTGAGACAGCGGCCACGATCACGATGCTGCCTCCGGAAGATCACGACTTGACCGGAACGCCCGAGGAGATCGAGCGCAAGCTCAAGCGATTGTCCTCAATCGGAAAGCCGCTGGTTGACGTCGACGTGCAAATCGTCGACGAAGACGGCGAGCAGTTGGCCGTTGGCGAGACCGGCGAAATCGTCGCGAGCGGCGCGCGCCTGATGAAAGGGTACTGGCACATGGAAGCCGCCACTGCCGAGGCAATCCGCGGCGGTTGGCTCTACACAGGAGACCTCGGGTACATGGACCCTGACGGCTACATCTTCCTGTCAGGCAGGGCCAAAGACTTCATCAAGCGCGGCGGAGAGATGATCTCGCCCGAAGAAGTCGAGCAGGTTCTGCAGTCGCACCCGGCAATCGACGAGGCCGCGATCATCGGCATTCCCGATCTCGATTGGGGCGAACGCGTCCGAGCAATCGTGGTTGCGAAACGGGGCCAGACGGTCGAGGAGGCGGAGGTCATCGAATACTGCCGCCAGCACTTGGCCAGCTACAAAAAGCCCGAATCCGTCGTGTTGACCGATGAGCTTCCGCGCAACCCGTTGGGCAAGGTCCTCAAGCGAGTTTTGCGCGAACAGTTCGACGCACCGATCGGAGCCGCGGACTAGGCGACAGATCCGGCTTCAGTCTCGATTCACGATTTCCCGCTGGCGATTAGTTCGCTGGCGCTTCGATTTTGTCGAAACCGGTGTACGGCCTGAGAACCTCTGGGATGACGATCGAGCCGTCTTCCTGTTGGTAATTCTCCAACACGGCGATCATGACTCGGGACAATCCCAGTCCGGACCCGTTTAGCGTGTGCACGTAGCGCGGCCTGGCGCCCCGCTCGGGCCGGTATCGGATCATGGCGCGGCGAGCCTGGTAGTCGGTGCAGTTCGAGCACGAGCTCACCTCCAACCACTCTTCGGCGCCTGGGGCCCACATCTCGACGTCGAACGCTTTAACCGCTGGCGCGGACATGTCGCCGGTGCAAAGCTCCAAGACTCGATACGGGATTTCCAGCGCAGCAGCGACGCTCTCGGCATCTGCGACCAGCTTCTGAAGCTCGTCGCTGGACGAATCCGGCTCGACGAACTTGTACATCTCTACCTTTTCGAACTGGTGGACTCGTTTGATGCCTCTCGTATCCCGCCCCGCCGAAAACTTCTCCCGCCTCCAGCAAGGCGTGTGTGCGACGTAGTACAAGGGCAGGGCGCCCGCTTCGAGGATCTCGTCTCGATGGAGGCTCGTAATGCCTGGTTCCGCTGTCGGCAGCATCCACAGGTCGTCTTCCTCGTCGTGGTACATCTCTTCCTGGAAATGGGGCAAATGGCCGCTCGCGGTCATCGTGTCGCGTCCAACGAGGTACGGCAGGTACACTTCCGTGTATCCATGCTCTCTGCCGTGGAAGTTGAGCATCCACGTGATCAGAGCCCGCTGCAACGTCGCGCCCTTGCCGTGGAGGACGTAAAACCGTGAGCCTGAAAGCTTCACCCCGCGCTCAAAGTCAATCGCATCGAGCGAGGGTCCAAGCTCCCAGTGGGGTTTCAGTTCGAAGCTCTTCTCAGGCGCGATCCCAACCGAGCGAACGACGATGTTGGCGGTGTCGTCGAGTCCGATTGGAGCGTCGTCTTGCGGAATATTCGGAATTGAGAGCAGCCTCTCTTTGAGGACATCGTCGAGCTCGCGCAGCACGCCTTCGAGTTCGCGGATGCGACCTCCGACCTGGCGCATTTCGTCGATCAGTTCCCGCGGCTTGTCCTTGGACTTGCCGATCTCGCGGCTGACGTCGTTACGGCGAGCCCGTAGTTCGTCGGCCTCGGAGATAGCCGAGCGCCGTTGTCGGTCGAGGTCGAGCACGTCGTCCAACGGAGCGTCGTAGCCCCGGTTTTTCATGGCAGTGCGAACCAGATCGGTCTGGTCTCGAATGATCTCAATGCTTATCAATCTTCACCTTCGTGCAGGAGGATTTCGTTTGCCGAGAGCGCCCGACAAATTGACGTCGCGGTCAGCGCCGATCGAATACGGTCCCGCTGAGCGGAGTTTTCTTTGAGTCCGAGAGCTATGCCGGATCAGGAGAAGATCTCTCGCAGGCGGCGAGCGATGATCTCCTCGGAGTCTTGTTTGAGCGTCAGCATCCGAACGGCGAGCCCGTTGTTGTCTTGATGCTCGCGAACCCAGATGCTCGGGTTGCCTTTCCTGAGCTCCTCGATGACCTCGGCAGCGGTCTTGCCGACCACATCCGCGTCCACCTCGATGAACAGGCCTTCCGCGGGGCCGTCCGACGGGTAGTCTGACAGCTTGACGCCGTCGATGCCGGCGAGGTCGGACCGCAAGGACGAGATGCGGATCTCATAGGCCGCGAACCGGTCCTCGTGATTCATCGTTAGCCACTCGCGCAGAGCGCCGTATACTGCGACCACCTCTTGGCGATCGACCTTCATGGGCCGCCCAAATGAGCGCAGGCCAGAGTCTTCGAATCCAATGAAACTGTGCGTTCGGGCGATGTCGACGAGGTCTTTGCGACCGGTCAGCATGCCGCTCGAGTTGACGGCTCCGAAATATTTTGCGCCGTAGGCGACAAGATCGGCGCCCATCTTCACGTATGAGCTCAGTAGATCGGTCGGGTACACCTGTCCGGCAGCGTCGACGATGATCGGGACGTCGTGGGCGTGTCCGACTTCGATGACCGTCTCGATCGGCAGCGCCCCGGCGTTTCGGTCTCCTGGCGCGAGATAGTGAATCGCCGCGGTTTCAGGCCCGATGGCTGCGTCGAGCTGATCGACCGTCGTGCCGTCTTCGTCCCCGATCTCGACCAGTTTGCCACCGGGGATCGTCATGCAGCGATCGTACCTGACTCGGAGTTGTCGCTGGATCAGTATCTCGCTTCGCAATCCGGTCGTGTCCGGAATCCGCTCGATGTTGGCGGGGTCGTCGCCCGAGATGATCGCCGCCGCGCCGACCGCGAGGGCCGCCGAGCATCCCGACGTGACCAGAGCGGCTTCGACGCCAAGCATGTCCGCGATACGATGCCCGACGCTGTCCATCAGTTCGCCCAGGTTGACGTAGAACTCCTCGGAATCGTCCATCAACGCTCGAACGGTTTCGGAGGGCGTTCCGCCGCCGAGAAGCGTTCGATTGCCCTGCGCGTTCAGCACCGGTCTCACATTCAACTCTTCGAAGATGCTAGCCATGATTCACTCCATAGGTCGGCTGTTTGTCGAATCATTCTATGGCCACGGATAGACGTTCGCAACCCTCGGCGGAAACGACGCTTTCGAGGCCCGGATTGCTTACGTGCCGATCGCGTGTCGGCGTATAATTACTGGGTTGCAAAACGGATGGGAAGATGGGAACGGCGGACGAGGAGAGCTTTATGCCGGACGCTGCGCTGGTAACGGAATACGCAGACGAACTTATTCAAACGCCACGCGCTCACCTGAGGCTTGAACTCAAGCAAGACGACGAAGGTTTGTCGTTGGAGTACACCGGCCAACTCCTCGCGAGATGCTACTTGAGCAGGGAAGGGATGGTCACCGGAGGCTTCTTGGCCAAAGCGCTCGGTGTGTCGATCCCTCCGCGCGGAGAATCGGTGATCGCCAGAGTATCCACGGGTGTGCTTTATCGGGCTCTTGGCATCTGCCAGTTGGACTTCGCGGAAGAGGCTTCGTTCGTTCTGTTGGAGCGGTTGTTGGACGAGGCTGAGATGCAGCGAGGCGCAAGGAGCGACGCCGAGTAGCGGCTCGCGTTGATTTGGCCTGCGGTTGGCTCTATAATCGTTTCGGATTTGCAGCGCATTTGAAGAGAGGTTGGTGGGCTTTTCATTGCCCGTTGATTACGGGGCGCTTTCGCCTGGACAAACGATCTCACAGCATACGTATGTCATCGACGACGAGATGGTTGCTCGGTACGTTGACGCCGTCCAGGACGAATCGCGAGTTGCGAGTGTCGCGGACGGACCCGAGCTCGCGCCGCCGATGTCAATCGCCGCGCTGAGCCTGACGGGCGTGGTTCAGGACCTGCAGATTCCCGGAGGGACGTTGCACGTCGGGCAGGAGTTCAAGTTTTCCGGAGCTGTCCAAGTCGGCTCGACGCTCGAGTGCATCGCCACGTTGAAGACCAACTCGATGCGAGGCGGCTGGCGGTTCATGGTGGTCGAATCGGTGATCATCGATGGCGACGATCGGCAAGTCATGACGGGCAAAAGCACGATCACGCTGCCGCAAGACTTGACCGGCGGTGAGGCGACGGAATGAACCCGGGCGACGTGCTGCCGAGTGTGGAGAAGTCCATAACACAGGAACGAATCGAGCGATACGCGGAAGCCGCGGGCGATTTCAACCCGATTCACGTCGATGAAGAATTCGCCGCTCAGTCGCAATTTGGCGGCAGGATCGCTCATGGGATGATGATAGCGGCGATCATCTCGGAAATGATGACCGCCGCGTTCGGACAGGCCTGGCACGAATCGGGCCGGATGAAAATCAGGTTCCGTTCGCCGGTGTTTCCGGGAGATCGGATCGAGGCGACCGGCGCGGTGGAGTCGGTCCGCCCGCGCGACGACGGTGTCGAGATCGTGTGTACGGTCCAAGTGACTAAGGACAGCGGAGAAACCGCGATCAGTGGAGACGCCGCCGTATTGGCACCCGCGGATTGACCCATAAACAAGGACGCACGATTGACGAGCAACAACTCGCCAGCGTCGTTCTCGAGAAAACGTAACCGTGTGGTCTGAAGTCGAGGAGGGCACGTTTTGACCGCTGAGAATGGTATGGTCAAGATCGCCGTCGATGCCATGGGCGGCGACAATGCACCTGCCGAGATCGTCAAAGGAGCGGTTGAGTTTGCCAGGGCCGGCACAGCCCAGATTATTCTGGTCGGCGACCCCGACGCGGTGCAATCCGAACTCGCCAAATTCGATGTCGACGGACTGCCGATCGGAGTGGACCCGTCAGACGGGGTGATCCGCGAGGGCGAACCGCCGGCGTTGGCGCTGCGACAAAAACCAAAAGCGTCCATAGTCGTCTCGACCAGGCTCGTGAAACGTGAACAAGCCGACGCAAGCGTCACAATGGGCTCCACCGGCGCGGCCATGGCTGCCGCCGCGGTCGTGCTCGGGGTGGCCAAAGGCGTGGAGCGTCCCGTGCTCGGAGGGCCGATACTCGGCACCGCTCCGCGGACAATGATCTTGGACGTCGGCTCCAACGTCGATTGCAAACCCCAGCAACTGGTAAGTTACGCCGTGATCGGCGACGTGTTCGCCCGCTATTTCTGGAACCTCGAACGCCCGCGGGTGGCCTTGATAAGCGTTGGCGCCGAGATTGGCAAGGGCAATCGACAGATTCGAGAGACGACTGAGTTGCTGGAAAAGAGCGGCTTGAACTTTGTGGGCAACGTGGAAGCGCACAAGCTCGCGAAAGGCGCCGTCGACGTCGCGGTCTGCGACGGGTTCGTCGGCAACATCGTGATGAAACTCACCGAGGGGATTGGCGAAGCGACGGACGAGCGTCTTCGCGACCGGCTCCAAGGCACGATGTCGGCTGAAGAAATCGAAAGCGTGGCGGCTGACATTCACCAACTGACGAACGTGGTCGAGATGACAGGCGGAGGGCCGCTTTTCGGGGTCAACGGCGTAACAGTCGTGGGCCACGGGTCCGCGAACGCCACCGCTGTTTACCGTGCCATTGAGGTGGCGAAACACGCCGTCGACACAGGGTACGTTCCGCGGATCAATCAAGAACTAGAGGCGATTCACGCCAAACTAGGCGAATAATCTAGACGCGCGAATATATGTAAGTTCGCGTCAGGAGGAATCTTGGTCAAGTCCGATATTGAAGGCAAATTCGCGCTCGTGACCGGCGCCTCGAAGGGCATCGGCAGAGCGATCGCACAACGACTGGCCGACGAGGGCGTCAACGTTGCGGTCAACTACAATCGGTCGGAGGACGAGGCCCACCAGGTGGTGGCCGGCCTCGAATCCGCCGGCGTGACAGCATTCGCGGTCCAAGCGGACGTAAGCCAGGTCGATCAAGTCCAGGCCATGATCACCCATGTGCAGGAGACCTTCGGCGGCATCGACATCCTGATCAACAACGCCGGCATTATCAATGACGGCCTGCTGGTGAGAATGTCCGATTCCGCCTGGGACGACGTGATGGGGACGAATCTCAATGGCACATTCCATTGCACGCGGGCCGTTTTGCGACAGATGATCCGCCAACGTTGGGGACGCATCATCAACATTGGTTCGGTCGTGGGGATCAGAGGCAACATAGGGCAGGTCAACTACACGGCGTCTAAAGCTGCGATCATAGGGTTCACCAAAGCGCTGGCCAAAGAAGTTGCGACCCGAAACATCACGGTCAACACCGTAACCCCCGGCTACATCAGCACCGATACGGTCGACGTGCTTCCTCAGGAGACCAAAGACCGCATCATGACCTGGATTCCGCAAGGACACTTTGGCGAGGTCGACGACGTGGCGCACTTAGTCGCATACCTCTCAAGCGAACGAGCAAAATATATGACCGGCCAGATCGTTAGCGTGGACGGCGGAATGGCCATCTAGGCCGCGACATTGTCATTCGAAGGCAAGATCGCACTGGTGACCGGCGCTTCACGTGGCATTGGACGGGCCATTGCACTGGAGTTCGCCCGGCGCGGCGCTCACATCGCGTTCAATTATCTGCGAAACCACAAAGCCGCCGCGGAGACCCAATCGGAAATCGAAGCCCTGGGTGTGCGGTGCCTGAAAGTCCGAGCGCACCTCGGCGACACCGAAAAGATTCGCGATCTGTTTACCGGCATTCAGAAGGAATTCGGACGCCTCGACATCCTAGTCAACAACGCGGCGACGGGCGTGCAGCGTTCGGCGGCTGAGCTCGAGGAGAAGCACTGGGATTGGACCATGGGCGTCAACGCCAAAGCCCCGTGGCTGTGCTCCATCGAAGCTTCTCGCCTCATGCCGGACGGCGGTCACATCGTCAATCTCACCAGCGAAGGCTCCCGGCGCGTTCTGCCGTACTACTTCTCGGTCGGAACCTCGAAGGCAGCGCTGGAAGCAGTCACCCGGTATCTAGCCATCGAGTTCGCCGAAAAGAACATCGCTGTCAACGCCGTATCCGGCGGGTACGTGGAAACGGGAGCTCTCGATCACTTCCCTACAAAGGATCAGATGTTCGAGTCGGGCCGCGACACGCCGGTGGGACGGATGGTGACCGTAGAAGACATCGCGGGCGTCGTCGCTTTCCTATGCACAGACGCGGCGAGCATGATCCGAGGCCAGGTCATCGTCGTGGACGGCGGCGTCACGCTGAAAGCCGAGTAAGCGCGCAGGCCGGCAGCGATATCAACGGTGCTCTGGCCGTTTACGGCCAAGCCCACGCATGCCTCTGTCAGTCGCGATCCTCGGAGCTTCTCGCCACCACGACCTCGATCGCGCCTCCGTCGACATCAGCCGCCAGCGCCGTCCCAGTATCCGAGTGCGATCTGCGCACCAAAGCGAGCGCGACATGCGATCTCGACGCGTCATCCGAGGACGATGACGTCACCACGCCCACGGACTGGCCGTCCGCACTCAACGTCGATCCAGAGGGCAGCGTCGCGTCACCGCTCCAGGTGAGCGAGACTAGATGTCGCTGCACTTTGTCGTATGCATTCAACCGGGCGACGACCTCTTGGCCGATGTAGCACCCCTTGTTGAAGCTGATGTATTCGAGCAGGCCGGCCTCGAGGGGGTTGTGATTCTCGGTGAGCTCAGTGCCGAAGGCCGGCGCCATGTTCTCGATCCGCAGCAACTCCAACGCCTCGGCATTCGCACTCAGGACGCCGTTGGATTCGAGCCGATCGCGGACTTCGGATTCGGCCGAATGATGGACGATGACGTCGAACGCTAGGACGCCGGCGAAGTCCGTTCGGACGATGGTGCAGCCGTCCACAGTGGGGCACGGCGCGCCGTCGAAACGTTGCCAACCCCGTACGTCCAGGCCGAAAACGGCCTCAACGATGTCGCCGGATTTCGGACCGACAACGCTCATCATGGCGGTGTCCGGCGTGATGTCCATTACAGAAACGTCTTCCGTGAACGTGTAGAAGTCCATCCACTCGGCGACCTTGCTCTGGTTTCCCGGTCCGGTCAGCGCCAACAGGCGCCCGTCAAGTTGCACCACCGTGAGGAGATCGATGACTCGGCCCTTGTTGGTGGTGAGCACCGTCCCGATGCCTCGTCCAACGGTGAGACCGCGAAGGTCGTTTGTGGAAAGCCGGTCGAGTAAGTCGATCGTGTCGGCGCCGGATATCGCGAGCCGGCCGATCTCGGATCGATCGACGATGGCGGCGTCTTCAGTCAGCGCTCGACGCTGGTTCGACGCGGCATCGTCGGGGCCAGGGGAAGTTGAGATTGCTTCGGTTGACGCCAAGGCGGCCTCCTGTCAAAAAACACGAAAACAGGGCGCCGTCTGACGCCGCCCCGCGGAGAGGATCAAGTTTGCGGTGAGACTGTCTCGGCTAGACGCTGAACGAGGTGCCGCAACCGCAGGTTGTCTTGGCGTTGGGATTGTTGAAGACAAATCCCTTGCCGTTGAGCCCGCCGGAGTATTCCAGCGTCGTGCCCGCGAGGAAGATGTACGACTTGCGGTCCACGAACAGCTTCACGCCGTGATCCTCGATAATCTTGTCGTTGTCGCCAGGCTCGTGAGCCAGGTCCAAGACGTAGGTTAGCCCCGAGCATCCGCCGCCCTTAACACCCACCCGCAGGTGCGCGTCCGGGTCGCCCGCTTGCTCGGCGAACACTCGGACATGGCCCGCTGCCTCTGGTGAGATGCTGATGGTTAGCGGCTCGGGCATTACTCTTGCCATGACACTCCAACCGTCCTTCGGATTCAGGGGTGTATCGGACATCCGAGGTCTATTCTACAGGATGTGTCGAACTTTGGCATCAAATCTCACATCCACACAACCTGATGATATACGAGACTGGCGCCGGTCGGAGTTTCGTGACGTTCTTTTGTGGCGGGGAAAAGGTGACGATCACCGGGAATGAGTGCCCTGGAGACGACTGATGTGTCCCGTTGAAACCATGTGGCGCCCGGCGACGATCGCATATTCCCCGAGGTCGTCACTCGCCAGACCCGCCCAACGGTTGAACTCGACGACGTTCGCTGGCCGCTACGCCGCGCTCTTCTTACGTCCGGGCTTCATCTTGCCCTTTTTGATTTTGACGTTGAGTGAGAACGCAGGTTGGGTGTCGCGCATGTGGCCGCACTGCAGGCACTCCTCATACTGACCATAGTGATCGGTATGTTCGTGCACGTCGCCTTGGCATCGTGGGCATGCGCGAAATCGTAAGGTCATGGCTGCCTCCATTTTCATCCTGCTATACAGAAATGATTGCCGACTCGATCACCGTCTCGGGCTGTTAGATGCTTTGCCCCGTCCGGAGAATCAGGCCGTTAGTTTACAGGCCGGCGCGGAACTCTCTGGCCCGATAATTGCCGGTCCGGATACGTAAGACGGCGGAGAAACGTTATGATCGCATGTAAGGTATCATTTCAAATAAGGTTTGTCAACTTTGGAATGCTTTTTGTGCATAAAACAAAATACCGCATTAAGGGTGATATCGAGAACTAGTGGTGCCAACGTGCGGGTAACCCAAGAAGAAATTGACTCGTGAACAATGGGTGAAATATACTCGGGCTATACAGTGGCAGCGCCGATTCTGGTGCAGTCGGCGATGATTTGTGGGGAACTGGCTACCCTTGGGTCAGTTAGGCTGACGAATTCATAATCCGAAGCTCTTGCAAGAGATCGCGGACCAATACTTTCCGCCAATCAGGTTCGGTAGTACGGACGACTAGAGCGAGGTTACAATGGCCGAATTCAACGACAAAGTTGCGATAGTTACGGGCGGCGCGCTTGGAATGGGGAGCATCACCGCCTACGAATTCGCGAAGAGCGGCGCTTCGGTTGTCGTTGCCGACATCGATTCCAGCGCCGGAGAACAGAGAGTCGCGCGGATGCGCGACAATGGACTCAGCGCGCTGTTCCTGCAGACTGACGTCAGCGTCGCGGCGGATTGCGAGCGGGCGGTAGCGTCCGCCGTTGCCGAATTCGGCGGCGTGGACGTACTTTTCAACAACGCCGGCATCCAGCCTCCGGACTCGTATCTCAACGTCGAGGACACCTCGGAAGAAACCTGGGACAAGATCACGGGCGTCAACCTCAAAGGTCACTTCCTGATGTCGAAGTACGCGATCCCTGAGATGCGGAAACGGGGAGGCGGTGTGATCATCAACAACGCCAGCGTCCAAGGATTGCAGTCACAGCCCTTGGTGCCAGCCTACGCCGCCAGCAAAGGCGGAGCGCTATCGCTCACGCGCCAGATGGCGCTGGACTACGCGCCGGAAAGAATACGCGTGCTCGCGATCTGTCCCGGAACCATCGATACGGAGATGGTTCGGACGGTTGCGAGTCAAGAAGGCGGCGACATCGATCAGACTCTCGTACGATATGGGGCAGGGCATCCCATCGGCAGGATCGGGCAAGGCGAAGACATTGCCGCGCTCGTATTGTTCCTTGCCAGCGACGCCGCCTCGTTCATGACGGGGAGCCACGTCGTTATTGACGGCGGCTTGATGGCATTGGGAGCTTGGGCCGGCGGCGCGGGCGGCTCCGGCACGGACGGTTGACCCGCCCGTATGAACTTGCGGGCGTTCGGAGAAGTGACGATGGCAATGCTGACTAACGGAAACGATGTCTCAGTGCTCGCGGACGGCTTGGACCACCCGGAAGGAGTCGTGCGGGGCCGAGACGGCTTTGTGTACGCCGGCGGCGAGACGGGACAGATCTACCGGATCGATATCGACCGCGGACGTGCAGACCAAGTCGCTCAGGTCCCAAACGGCTTCATCCTCGGCATGGCGATCGACGCCGACAATAACATCTACGCGTGCGAAACCGGCAGCCACAGCGTCGTCCGCATAACCCAGGGCGGCATCGTTTCGACGTACTCGCGAGGCGCGCCCGATGACCCGTTGTATTTTCCGAACTACCCCGCGTTCGACAGTCAAGGGAACCTGTACGTCTCGGCATCCGGCGACTGGAACGCGGACAACGGCAAAGTGTTCAAGATCAAACCAGGGGGCGACGCCGAAGTCTGGAGCGACAAACTCAAGGAGTTTCCGAACGGTCTCTGCATGGGCCCAGACGAAAACCACTTGTATGTCGCCATGAGCCTCAATCCGCCGAGAATCGTCCGCGTCAGCATCCAGGGCGACGGCAGCGCCGGTGAGATCGAAACCGTGGTCGAACTCCCCAAGACCGTCCCGGATGGGCTCGCGTTCGACATAGACGGGAACCTCTACATATCCTGCTATCGACCCGACAGAATCTACCGGTTGTCGCCGACCGGGAACCTTGAGGTTTTGGCCGAGGACTACGAAGGCACGCTGATCGCCGCTCCAACGAACGTTGCCTTCTGCGGCAGGAACCGAGACGTCCTGGTATCTGCTAATCTCGGCCGCTGGCACCTCACCCGATACGAAGCCGGGGCGCGCGGTATGCGGTTGCATTATCCGCGCGTCGGCTGATTGAGCGATTTGACGCCGCCGCCAGTCGTAGTCGTCGTATTGGGACCGCCGGCGTCCGGCAAGACCACTATCGCGCGAGCGATGGGGCCAGCGCTCGGAATCCCGATGCTTTCCAAGGACGATATCAAAGAAACGCTGTTGGACAGTAGTTGGACAGTATCGGATGGACAGATCGAGAGCCATCGGCGGTGCTGGGCAAAACCGCTATCGACCTGCTATTTGCGTGGACCGAGATCCAGTTCTCCTCGGGCGGTTCGGTGATATGCGAAATGAACTTCCATGCTCGCCTCGACCCCCCGAGGTTCGCCTCACTTGGCTCGCGATTTCCGTGCCGTTTCGTCCAAGTGCATTGTTCGGCTCCGAACAGTTTGCTGATCGAACGTTACCGAGAACGCGCTATGTCACGTGAAATGCATCCGGGCCATTTCGACGGAAGCATCGAGGTGCAGGACTCATTCGCGAACGGCCTCGTTCGAGGCGATTGGGCGCCGTTGAATATGCCAGGTCGGCTTTTTCGGATTGATCCCCTCAAATTGGACTACACGAGGTTCATGACCGATGTTGCTTCGGCGATCTCGGGCAATGGGCAAGACACCGATAGGGCGACGGACAGCTTCGATCCGATTTGACCCGAGCTTCGTTGAGGGTCAGCTTTCTCCGTGTGCACGCCGACCAGGCTCATCAACATCGTTATTCGTCGCTGGCAACCGGCGGCGCCCGGCCCCTGTTTCTCGGGCGGCCCGGAACGGCTATCGAGGCGTGACCAAGATCCGAAAAACGTCCTTGGCGGCCGACACCATTCGCGGGAAACCGGTTTCGATGACCTGATCCAGCTTGATCACATCGGATACCAACGGCAAAGTCTTCATCTGGCCTGACGCGATCAGCTTCACCGCCTCCTCGACGTCGCGCTGTTCGTACGCCAACGATCCGGCCATCCGTACCTCTGTGCCCACGAGACTGTTGAAGTCGAATTGCGGCGTCGAGGTGTAGATCGCCACCAGCACGACCAGGCCGCCTCGACGGACCGCCTCGACAGCCAACTTCGGGGTTTCGGCCGCTCCAGCCGCGTCGATGACGATGTTAGGGCCAATGCCGTCGGTCAACTCGGCCAGCCTGGAGACGGTGTCCTGAGTCGACGAGTCGATCGTCGCGTCCGCGCCTAACTCGGCGGCAAGCTCAAGGCTCATCTGCCGCTTATCGACAGCGTAGACTTCGGCGCCTTGAGCCTTCAGCGCCTGCATCGCCAACAAACCGACGGTTCCAACGCCGATGACCGCGACACGGTCGCCCGCGGCTGCCTCCGAGCGCCTGGCCGCGTGTATGGCGACCGAAGCGGGCTCGACCAAAGCTGCCTCTTTGCTCGACACGTTGTCAGGCAGGACCACCACCTGCTCCGCGGGCCATACGACGTGCTCCGCGAGCCCGCCGTCGATCGCGAACCCGATGGCTGCCATCGACGGGCACTGTGTCGTTTCGCCTTCCCGACACCATCGGCACGTGCGGCAAGTCAACACCCCGTTCAACACGACTCGGTCGCCCACGCTCGGCGCCAAAACCCCTTCGCCGAGCTCAATCACCGTGGCTGCGATCTCGTGTCCCGTTGTCAGAGGCATCTGTCTACCAGTGACTGGATTCGGAGTGTCACCGGAGATGAAAACCGGGCCGTACAAGAATTCTTCGACGTCCGTGGCGCAGATGCCGCAATAGTCGACGGCGAGCTTGACCTGACCGGGTCCCGGCGTCGGCTCCGGAACGGTTTCGAGTCTGAGGTCTTTGTTTCCGTGATAAACGAGAGCCTGCATGTTTCACCTTCTTTGAGACGGGGCGCCTCCGGATCGAGTGTATTTATCGTTCGGTGGGCGTGTCAACCGGCGCAAATCTTGTACTCCGCGACCTCCGTTAAGTCGGGGCCGCGCAGGTGGATATCGGCGACATCCGCGCTTCGAGTGACGTCCTATACTCGGGATGACGCGGGCCTGATCCATGCTGGCCCTGGCAGGTTGGTCTCGGACGCCGAAAACCCTTGCCTAGCAGGGTTGCGTTTTGGGATCAGATTGGCTATATTTGGCGTGCGAATTCGCTCGGCGCGTCAATTCGTGTCGTACAACGTTGTTCCAGGCACGACGGAACCTTAGCGCGCGGGCATCGCCGAGTTGAACGCATGTCGATTCATGCGGTAAGGAGTAAAGCGGCCATGCAAGATTCTGATCGCATTGGGGACGTAGTCCTCGAGGTCAAAGATCTTCGGACCTACTTTGTAACGAGGTGGGGCGTGGTAAAGGCTGTCGACGGCGTGAATTTCAACGTTCGTCGCGGCGAGACATTGGGAGTTGTCGGAGAGTCGGGATGCGGCAAATCAGTCACATCGCTCTCCATCATGCGTCTGGTGCCTTCACCCCCTGGCCACATCGTTGGCGGGCAGATCCTTCTCGATGGATACGACATTCTCCAACTCGACGACGGCGAAATGGAGAGCATCCGAGGCAGCCGAATCGGAATGGTGCTTCAAGACCCGATGACAGCGCTCAACCCGGTTTTCGACATCGAAGACCAAGTGGGTGAAGCCCTGAAGATACACAAGAACATGTCTGGTGAAGGCCTCAAGTCCAATGTGATCGAAATGCTTCGAAAAGTACGCATACCGGCTCCCGAAGTGCGCATCAAGGACTTTCCTCACCAGCTCTCGGGCGGCATGAGGCAGCGTGTGGTCGGAGCAATCGGAATCTCATGTGACCCGGCGGTCCTCATCGCCGACGAGCCAACGACTTCGCTCGACGCCACGATCCAAGCTCAGTATCTTCGGCTTCTCAGGGAGCTCCAAGAGGAGACAGGGGTCGGCATTATCTTCATCACGCACGATTTCGGGATCGTCGCGAAGATGTGCGACCGGGTGGCGGTGATGTACGCGGGCAAGATCGTCGAACAGGGGGACGTTCGTCAGATATTCAATAAGCCGGCTCACCCCTACACCGAGGCGCTAATCCAATCGGTGCCGAAAATGGAAGTGAAAGAAGAGCGGCTGTATTCTATTCCCGGTCAGCCGCCCGCGCTGTGGGACTTGAGCCCAGGGTGCGCGTTCGCCGAACGATGCCGGTATGCGTTCGATCGTTGCAACGCCGAGTACCCTGACATGTTCGAGCTCGAAGATGGACAGATCGCAGCCTGCTGGCTCAAAGAAAAAGACAAAGTAGCCACGGCCTAAACGGCGTTGACGCGAAACGAGGTGTTTGATGACCAGTAGCGAAGGTGCGCTTCTGAGCGTACGAAATCTGAAGAAATATTTTCCCGTGGGGTCAGGTTTCCTCGGACGAAGCAAAGCTATGCTCAAAGCCGTCGACGGTGTCAATTTCGACATCGAACCCGGCAAAACCTACGGACTAGTCGGGGAATCAGGCTGTGGGAAGACGACCACCGCCAAGATGATCTTGCTTCTGGAAGAACCGACTGACGGCGGCGTATCGTTCGAAGGGGCCGATGCGTTGTCGATGGATCGAGACGCCCAGAGGAACTACAAATCCAAGGTTCAAGCTGTCTTCCAAGACCCGTGGGCGTCGCTCAATCCTCGGATGAGGGTCGGAGGAATTGTCGGCGAACCGTTGGAAGTCAACAGCACGATGACGAAACAGGAAATCAAGACCAAAGTCGGTGACACCCTGGAAGAAGTCGGCCTTGCCGCTTATCAGGCAAACCTATTTCCTCACGAGTTCAGCGGCGGCCAGCGACAACGAATTGGTGTCGCTCGAGCCCTGGTTCTGAACCCGAGCCTTATCGTTCTCGACGAGCCTGTGTCTGCGCTGGATGTGTCTATCCGTGCACAGATCATGAACCTGTTGGAGGACCTGCAGGACGAGCACAACCTCACCTACCTGTTGATCGCTCACCACTTGGCCACGGTCAGGTACATGTGCGACAAAGTGGGCGTCATGTATCTGGGGCGCTTGGTTGAAGAAGCCGACACGGAAGAACTTTACGACAACCCTCTGCACCCGTACACGCGAGCATTGATGTCCGCCGCTCTGCCGTCGCATCCGGACATCGAGCGAGAAGAGATCATCTTAACAGGCGAGGTTCCGTCCCCGGTCAACCCGCCCGAGGGCTGCCACTTCCACCCAAGGTGCCCGTCGCGATTTGAGCCGTGCGCCGACGTCCCGTTGCCCGTCGAAACCGAGCCGACACCGGGCCACCGGGTAGTGTGCCACCTGTACTAAGGCGGAGACAGCGGAAGGGAGTCAACGCCGTTCCCCCTCCCAATAATCAATCGACGCGATAAATCGCCGCCGTGGACGCGAAGTCTCGGCGGTTTCGTTCTCCGTCGAACTGGGTTTGATAGCCGGTCGTGACCATCGGCCCCACGGTAAAAAAGCGGTCAGGCCGTTTTCACGACCTGACCGTTTGTGTGTCCTGAATTTGGGGTCCGCCGCTTGAAACGGGCTGCACGATAAGCTGGTTGATTCCCGACCGCAGCTTACGCGGGGTTCACCGTGAATACGCCGACTTTGTCGTCGTTGCACAGAATGTCGAACGCGCCTGAGTTGCCAGGGTTGAAGTCGTAGAACACCCTCGCTCCCGATTCGAACTCCAGATTAACTGTGGTTACGCTACTGGCGAACGCTCCGCCAGCGTTGTTGATTTCAAGTCCTTGGATAACATAGGAAACCTGCTCTCGGTCACCAACTACCTCGAGGGATTTGGTGGTGCCTTCGCGGATTTCCGCTGGCAACTGAATTGCCAATCTCACACGCTGCCCCATCGTGACAGTGACGTCACCTGGGTCAGCGGTGCAACCGGCATCCGTCGTCGCTAGGTCGATCCGAAATTGCTCGAAGGCCGTGACAGGCGATCGGTGGAATTCGGTGGATTCACCTTCCGGCCTCGCCGATCCGCGATCACCCGATTTTACACCACAACCCAACGCCACCAGAGCAAACAAGGCGATCATTAAAGGTGCGAATCGAACGATGGATTTGGCGATTGCCGAAAAAGCAGTCCGCGTCTTCATTTCAAACCAACCTCACAGTAGACGCTCACAATCCGATATCAACGGCACAGTGTTCGCATCACACCGGAGGTCACACCTCAGATTCCGGAAACGAATGGATGGCCTGAACAATCCTCAACTGTGCCAAACGCTAGGATACGTCTACCCTTCGATTAGTTCAACTGCCTCAAGCGCGGATCGAGTCGGTCTCTTAACCAATCTCCGGTGAAGTTGAGTGACATGACCACTAAGAAAATGCAGACGCCCGGGAAGAACGCGATCCACCATGCGTCGTTAATAAACGGTCGTCCGTCGTTGACCATCGCGCCCCAAGCCGGAGTGGGTGGGGGGATGCCAGCGCCCAGGAAACTCAGGATGGCCTCGGTCAGGATGAGCTGGCCGACTCGAAGCGTCGCGATGACGATCACCGTGTTGATGGTGCCGGGCAAAATGTGCCATATCAGGATTCGGAACGTTGAGGCCCCGGCCACTTTGGCCAGAGCAACATAGTCGCGCTCTTTGAGAGTCAGTGTCTCGCCCCGGACATTGCGGACGAATGGGGTCCACGACAGCAATGCCAGCAAGATCAGCAGGATTGTCATCGTCTGACCAAGGGCGATCACAACAACGATGGCTATCAGAATGAACGGGAGGCCCAACCACACGTCCGTGATGCGCATTATGATCTCGTCCAGCCAACCGCCGAAGTAGCCGGCAACCAATCCCATGCTCACGCCGACCAACAGGCCGCTGGTTAGGGATATGGCGGTCACGGTGAGCGACACTTGGGCACCCTTTATTATTCGACTAAGCAAGTCCCGCCCAATGTTGTCGCCGCCCAGGATGTGGTCCCACGAGGGGAACTGGACCTTGGCTTTTAGGCCTATTGTCTGGAACGCGGCTTCGACATCCTCCTGACTGTCGAGCCCAGTGGGGTCGAGTCCGTATTTGATCGCCGCGTCCTCAGGCGTCAGGTTTACTGGATCGGGGAAGGCTAGATTGTCCGATGCGTCCTTGACGTTCAAGACGACAGGTGGATACCAGACCGGGGGAATGTTCCGGTTGTCGGGGATCGCGATGAACGGGTCGTGCGGCGCCAGGAGGTCGGCGAAGATACCGGTGAATACCAATAAACCGAGAACCGTGACGGGAATTATCGGCCATCGTCTGATGACGAACCAAATCTGCCCAAGCCGGGTTCTATCGGCGCCAATCCTTCGAGCCAGGTCTGAGGTGATATCTGCTTGAGCCATTAATCTATCCCACCTACGCGTACCGGATTCGGGGGTCTATGTAGGCGTACAGAACATCGGTCACGAAGTTGAAGAACACATACATAGCCGTGAACACCAATACAGTCCCCACCATGATGGGGAAGTCGTTGTTGTTAATAGCGTCGAACGCCAGCCGGCCCAGCCCTGGGATTGAGAAGATCGTTTCGGTCACGACCGCGCCGGTGATGAAGCCGGTCAGCAACAGGCTCGAGAACGTGAGCGGAGCGATGAGGCCGTTTCGGAAGCCGTGCTTCCATATCACCGCGTTGTTGGAGACCCCTTTGGCCCGAGCCAGCTTAATGAACTCGGAATCGAGTATCTCCAACATCGAAGAGCGGACGAGGCGCAGATACGTCGCAGCCGCAATCCACCCAAGGGTGACAGTCGGCATGACATAGTGCTTCCATGAGAACGATCCCTCGCCAAGAGTGCCGGTCGGCAGCCACCGGAGCTGCACGGAGAAAATCAGGATCAGCATGATGCCCACCCAGAACACGGGCAGGGCTTGTCCAAAGAGGGCGAACCCTCTGGCCAGATAATCCCAGACGGTCCCGCGTTTGACGGCAGAGAGCACACCCAGTGGCACCCCGATGATAGTGGCGAAAACATACGACAAGAAGCCTACTTTGAGCGTCGGCGGGAGGCGCGTCTTGATCTTGCCCAACACGTCTTTGCGGTCGAGCAAACTCTCCTGCCAGTCTCCTTTTACAATTCGGCCCAGCCAGACCGCGTATTGCCAGATGATCGGCTTGTCGAGGCCCAGCTCCACGCCCAGATCGTCCCAGCGCTGTTGTGTTATTCCGTATCCGCCCTCTTGGGCATACAGGAATCTGGGGTCGCCCGCCATCCTGGACAGGAAAAAAGTGATCAACGTGGCCCCGATGAGCGCGGAGATCGCGAAGAAAAATCTCCTGATCAAGAACTGCCGCATGGGCTTATATGCCTCCCAAAAGACGGGCCGCGCCGGTCGCACTCTGCGGGCGCGCGAAACCGGAGGCTAACGCTTTATTTAGCTACGTCTCGAGATTGAAGGTTCGCCCATACGAACCTTCAATCTCAAGACGTTCTGATCGTTAAGGTCGTTTACCAGACGTTGACAATACTACACCCTGAGGCAGTGCGCAACGTCGAACCGTGCGATTGCCGACGATTCTATGCCGCCTCAGCTTCACACGACATGCCCCCACATGACGAGACTTCTCGACCGATGGGGGCATGACGTCACATTCTCGGTACGTGAACCGTGTTACTTCAGTTTTGCAGTCCTGATGTTGTTGATGGCGAACAGGTTGCCATTGGCCATGGGCCTCATGTCCCACGAGCCGCCGACGAATGCGTCAGGGTCGATAGCCGGCCACAGCGGTCGCTCGAAGATGCCGACGCACAATGCCTCTTCGGCGTTGCTCGCGAAGAAGGATGCGGACATATCCTCGCGTTTGGCCTTGTCAGGCTCTCCGGCCATCTTGGTGTAGCTCTCGCTGGCCCATGGGATCTCCATACCGACGCCATATCCGCCGGCGCTGATGGAGCTCATGACGAAGCCGTGCGCCCAGTCATACGGGAAGTTGGATTTGTTTTCGTCTCCGCAACCGGTGAACGGGGTGTTGGTTGTTCGGGCGACCAAGCCCGGCCGATAGACCGAGTAGGCGGTCTTGATCAGGTTGACCTTTACACCTAGGTGCTGCTGCCAGGCGGCCCCGACGGATTCGCCGATCTCAGCGCCCAACTCACCAGTGCCGACCCAGAGGTCCATCTCGAACCCGTCAGGGTAGCCGGCCTCGACCAGCATGCCTTTGGCCTTGTCGAAGTCGGTGCCCCAGTCCCAGGCTGTGTCGTGGGCAGGGCTGTTGCTCGAGTTGTATGGCTGGTAGTTCACGAAGCCCAACCCGCCCAACAAGTTGTCTAGCAATTCCTGTCGCTGAATGGACCAGGCGAATGCGTTGCGCACGAGTCGCGAACTGACCATTGAAGGAGTGTCGTTATCGTAGTCGCCGCCGCCCTCGAACGGGTCGCCGACGTGTGGCTTACTGGTGTCGCGGTCGCGCTCCAGTTCGGCCCCGGTCAGGGCGCCGAACTTCTCCCAGTAGTTGCCTGTCATGGAGATGTTGTCGATGGTGTTGAACTCAGCCTTTTTCATGGCTGCGAAGCCCTTGCCGATCAACTCGGGAAGGTCTTTCAGACCGACTTGGGCTACCTGCGCTTCGCCTGTCTCCAACATAGCGCGGCGAGAGGCGCCCTCGGGGATCTCCATCCAGCGAGCTATTTCTACGAACGGACCCCAACCCTCGGCGGTGCCCCAGTAGTCAGCGAAGGCATGTCCGACGATGGATTTGTCTTGTTCCCACTCGTCGTTTTCGAACGCGCCCACTCCAATATACGCATCCTGCGTGGCTTCAACACCTAGTTCATCGAAAAGACTCTTCGACATGATGCCCGCGGTTTGCCAGAACCGGCTGAACCGGTGCAGGACTCCACGGCTGTCGTAGTTTCGGTAGTTTAGGCGCACCGTATACTTGTCAACTTCTTCCATCGACGCAATCAACGGTGCAAAGTCGCCAGCCTGACCATGGACGGACTCAGGGTTGGTGACCGAGTTGGCGTCGTTGAAAGAGTATGCAATGTCCGCTGAGGTCATCTCGCCCCAACCGCCATGGAACTGAACGCCCTGGCGCAACGTGAACTGTCCAAACTCCAGGCTTGGGTCCAGTTCAAATGAAAGGGCCAGCATCGGCTCGGTCGTAACCGTTCCTTCCGGCGTCAGTTTGGAGTTGAACAGCACGTCGGTGATGCCGCTCATGTAGATGTGTTCGGCACAACCTGCCGAACAGAACCGGGGCAGCCCACCAGGCGTATTGGTGTCGCCAACAGCGATGGTAAGCGTGCCTGACGGCTTCGGACCACTTGACGCGGCCGGCCCCGAAGGGGAGGTCGACGGGGCTTGAGTAGCCACAGCGACCGGAGCCGGCGCTGGGGCCGAAGTGGACGGAGCAGGAGCAGGAGCCGGCGCGGGCGCTGCTGGCGCAACAGCCGCCGCCGCCGCGGGGGCAGCCTGTTGGGGCGCCGATGGCGCGGCAGGCGCCGCAGCCTCGTCCGCGGAGCACGCGAGAGCCAGTACCGGCACAAGCACGACCGCGAGTCCTATCAACAGTTTCATGGTTGGTAATTTGGACCACATACGATTGGACCTCCTTGCCTTTTTTGCATCGAATGCACTGAAATGCACCCGTAACGCGTTAATTGGGGCCTTGCCGAAAACCTTCATGTTTTTACCATAACGCCCTGTAGTAGTCAAGACCTCGACTACCTATGCAGAATGATTCACGTATGATATTACCACGTGTTTACGATCATTGGGGCCAGAACCGGTACAATAGTTGCTTTTGTCGGGTGTTGTCGTGTGTTCGGCTCGGGATGAAATGCGTGCTTTGTCGGGGCTGCAAGAGTCGGAACGGACTCAATCCAGGCCAGAAAGCCCTGAGCGACGGAATTGGCTCGGTGCATTTCGGCAGACGTGCTCAGGTATTTCGCTGAGCGAGGCATGATGATAGAATGCGATCAATTCGGACACAACCAACACCTATCGATGGAGGCACACGATGGCGGATTTTGAAGGCATTTTACCGGCGATTATTACACCCATGGGCGCGGACGGCAGATTCAACGAAGCCGCGTTCCGAGAAGTGGTCGAATTTAATATTCAGGCTGGCGTAAACGGGTTCTGGGTCGCTGGCGGCACCGGCGAGAGCGTGCTCCTTGACGACGAAGAGAATATCGCGATCGCCAAAGCGGCGGCGGATCAGAACCGAGGCCGCACCAAGATGATCATGCACGTCGGCGCGGCGACGACACTTCGGGCGGCAAGACTCGCGGAAAACGCAAGCAAAGCCGGCGTGGAAGCCGTCTGTTGCGTTCCGCCTTTCTTCTATCGGCAACCGGATGAATCCATCGTTCAGCACTATAAGACAGTCGCGGCGGCAGCGAATCTGCCGTTGTTTGTCTATAACTTGCCAGGCGCCACGGGCGTCGAGATCACACCCGAGCTCATGAAGAAGATCCAAGACGGCGTTCCGCAGCTCCAGGGCCTTAAGCACTCTGCGATGAACCAAGGCTTCGTCCGAAACTTTGCGGACATGGGACTGGACGTCTTGATCGGCAACAGCACGCAAATGCTCGCCGCCATGACCAACGGCGCCACCGGATGCGTGGACGGCCCCCCGAATATCGCGCCTGAGTTCTGGGTTGCTATTCGAGACGCCTACAACGCTGGCGACATCCCAGCCGCCGAAGCAGCGCAACAGCACGCTGCAAAACTCACTGGCATCGTCCGTGAGTTCGGCATGCACCCGACGATCAAGGCTCTGATCGGTGAGCGCTTGGGAATTGACTGCGGAGACCCGCGACTGCCCACGCAGCCGCTGACACCGGAGACGAGAGCAGAAGTCATCCGACAGGCCGAGGCCCTCGGCGTGACCAAGCTCGCGGTCGCTCAATCTGACGACTAGGATCAACCTAGCGTGACCCAGAGGGGGCGCATCATGCGCCCTCTTATCGTTTCGTCAGCAAGACGTGACCGACTCGCTGTCCGGCCGATCACGGAACTCGTTTCTCGTCCTGACCGGCTGCTATAATCTCAGGACGGTCCGAGAACGACCGCAAGTTGGAGGACGGCGTTTGGAATATTGGATCGCACTGGGAATTCGCGGCGGCATGGGCGTGATATTCGGGCTGTTTTTCGGGTTCGGAGCCTTAATGGTCACGTTCGCGGTCGTCCCCGGCTACTACACACCACCACTTTGGCTGCTCGTATTGTCGACCGCGTTAGGGGCAAGCATCGCGGGATTTCTGGCTTTCTACAAACCGGAGATTTCCTGGCGAATAGCCGTCCGAGGGTTCGCGCTGGCGCTGGCGGGCGGGTTCATCGGAGGGTGGATCGGCTACTGGTACGCTCAAACCTTCTATCCGGACGGCGTTCGAAACGTGATGTTGGTCGCCAGGTCGGTAAGATCTCCGGCGATTACACCTTTCATCGCCTCCGCGTCCTTGTTCAGCACCGGCGCCGGGGCCGTTTACTATGCAATCAGAGCCTGGCGATACCACGAGGTGTGAGGTTCGTTCCAGCGTGCACGAACCGGCCATCGAGCTCGGCCGCTCGATCGGAGATCCGATCGTGGGCGTAGTTTCTCCAGCACGTCGGCGCCGTCGCTGATGTGCACATCATCAACCGTTTGTGGCCTTCACAGTTACTTCATCATCTCGTCCTTCACGGATGAGTTATTTGACAAGATATATCGTACGATATATAATGCGAGCTATCTTATTCAGCTGACTTGAAGAAGTAAGTGAACCTTCAACACACTGAGAGACTTGAAACAGGACATGACAACAGACGGAGGAACATGACGTTACACAAGACGGGCGATCTCAGGGGACATTACGGACGGAGACACATGCGAAGACAAGGCGGAGGTCAAAGAAGGCGCGGACATGGTGCAGGACAACCTAGTTACCGGATGGGCCGAAGACGCTTCTTTGAGGCTGGCGAGATGCGGCTAGCTTTGCTGGCCCTCATTGCCGAGCAGCCGCGTCATGGTTATGATCTGATGACTGAGATTGAGACCCGGTCCGGGGGGGCGTATCGTCCCAGCGCCGGATCGGTTTACCCCAAAATGCAGCAACTAGAAGACGAAGGCCTCATTACATCCAGTAAGGGAGACGGAAAGAATGTCTACACCTCCACGGACGACGGACATGCCGAAGTCGATCGGGAACGTGAAACTATCGAACAGATCTGGAGGAGGGCCGAGGAATGGCGTGATTGGGGGCCGTCCTTTCATCCGGCCTCAATGGAGATCTCACGTCACGTTGAGAAATTTGCAAAATCGGCCTTCAGTGCCGTTACTCGCGGAGGGGTCGATCCCGATGTCGTCAGGCAGATCATCGATCGCGCTCAGGGCGAGATAGATCAGAGCCAGATTGTCTAACGGGCGCCGCGATCGGCAATGAGTGTGTTCGGCCAGGCGAACTCGACAGGGCTGGGCCCCTCACCTGCTTCAACTCATGACGCGCCCGCCATACTACCACGCATCCTGGGGCAATAATCAAAATCCAACCGAATCCAAATGCTGTGGCCCCGCTGTGCCACGCATGATCAAGGGACGTGCCGGGCATTCGTCAGTCAGCAAGGGTCAGTCCAGGTCGCCAAGCCCGGAGATTGCGAGCTCCGACCGGATGCTCGGGCATCGCTGTGGTTCCGAACATCAATGCTTCGCGTGCAACCCTATTTTGGTAGGCGGGTTCCAGTCGAACGAACGTATACTGGTGAGTATTCCCGATTTACAAAAGGGAATGGTTCATACGCCTAGGGGGAGGTTATGGTCGGCATTCGCTGGGAACTGCCGGCAAATCAAGTGACTAATGAACGATATCCTGAGCATTTCAATTGGGGCGCCAAAACGTTCTACCCCGACGAAGTCGGGATCGTGATGCTGTTGGCGAGTTCGGTCAAATCTCCGGCGGCAACACCATTCAGCGCTTCGGCGGCGGTTGACAGCACGGGCGCCGGGACCGTCTATTACGATATCTGGCGTGGCGGCATCAAAGGGTCTGAAGTCTTACTCAATGCGCGCACATCGACCTTCAACGTTCGGCGCCTGATCGGGGCCGTGTCGGACGCTCTGCTTTCGTGGCCCGTGCAATTGTCGGCGGGTGAGTTGATAATCACCGCCGCCCTTCGCTGAACGGGAGACTTAAGTTTTGGCATCCACAAACCCGGGTGATCGTTCCCTATTCCGCCGGTTGACGATTCAGGCGCGACCCTATTGGGGGCACATCTCCGCTATCCTACTGCTGCGGATGTTCGGCGTGCCGCTGGCCCTACTGACCCCGCTCCCGGTCAAGATCGCCGTCGACAGCGTAGTGGGGTCGGACCCGATCCCGGGATTCATCGCTCCAATCGTCCCGTCGGCGCTGTCCGAAAGCAATCTCCGATTACTGGCCTTTGCCGCCGGGCTTCAGGTGACGATCGTCCTTCTCGGCCAGCTTCAGGAGTTGGGCAGCTACGCGCTCCGGGCGATCGCGGGTCAGGGGTTGGTCAAAGAGTTCCGGTTGATGCTGTTCGCGCATCTTCAAAGATTGTCTCTGCTCTACCACGACACGCACGGCCTGGCAGATTCCGTTTATCGCATCCAGCAGGACGCCCCCGCGATTAGGGAAATCGCCATCAACAGCGTGATCCCGACGCTGGCGTCGGCCGTGACCCTCGTCTCGATGGTGTTCGTCATCGTTCGAATCGATTGGCAGCTCGCGCTGGTTGCGCTGGCCGTGTCGCCGGTGCTGTTCGCGCTCGCTCGATACTACAACAGCCGGATGCGCGGCCGGTACCGGGACGCGCGACGCACGGAGAGCGACTCCATTCGTGTCGTTCAAGAGGCATTGGGCGCTTTTCGAGTGGTCAAGGCGTTCGGGCGGGAGATCGAGGAGCAGCGCCGGTTCGAAGAGCGTGCGGACATTGGCGTCAGGATGCGCGTCCGGCTTGGCGTGGCTGAAGGCGCGTTCGGATTGCTCGTGAACGTGACGATCGCGTTGGGCACGGCGTTGGTGTTGTACGTCGGAGTCCGCAACGTGCTCGACGGCGTGTTGTCGCTGGGCGACCTCTTCGTCGTTTTAGCCTACATTGCCCAGTTCTACGCTCCGCTTAGGACCATCAGCCGCCAAACTGCAGCGCTCCAGTCGTCGTTGGTGAGCATGGAACGTGGATTCGACCTGCTGGATGAAACTCCGGACGTTGTCGACCCTGCGAACCCCCGGCAGTTGGGAAGAGCCGCGGGAGCCGTCGAGTTTCGGAACGTGTCGTTCGCTTACGGCAGTGGCCAGGATGTGTTGGATGACGTTTCATTCAGAGTCGAAGCCGGAACGCGGCTCGGGTTGTCCGGACGGACCGGCGCCGGCAAGACGACCGTGGCCAGCCTGCTACCGCGTTTCTACGATCCGACGGCCGGCTCGGTGCTGATCGACGGCGTCGATATCCGAGAATACTCGTTAGCCGACCTGCGGGCCCAGTTCGCCATCGTGTTGCAAGAACCGGTGTTGTTCTCGACTACCGTTTCCGAGAACATCGCGTACGGCTGGCCCCTGGCTACGCAACCTGAAATCGAAGCCGCGGCGCGCGCTGCCAACATTCACGAGTTCGTTTCCGGATTGCCCGATGGATACGAAACGCTAGTCGGCGAACGCGGGATGCGCCTGTCGGGCGGTGAGCGCCAAAGGGTCGCGCTGGCCCGAGCGTTCCTCAAGGATGCGCCGATCCTGATACTGGATGAGCCAACGAGCTCGGTCGACACGCGGACAGAAGCCGGAATCATGGAGACGATGGAGCGATTGATGGTGGGGCGGACGACCTTCATGATCGCTCACCGACTCAGCACGCTGGATTACTGTAACGCTCGCATGGAAATCGAAGACGGCGTGGTGGTCAGCGCAAGTGGCAGCGTCGAAATGCTCGGACTCGCGGCCACCTCGGACTAGGTTCAACTCCGTTCAGCTTGGTTGGCGTCCTCAACAGTTAGTAAACGGGTTGCGTAAGGCGACCGACCGTAAGGGGAACAGCAAATGCCGGAACATCGCATCAACATCGGCGACGTTGAGATCATCGCCATCTCCGACGGACACCTTGAATTCGAGATAGGCGACTTCTTTCCGAAGGTTCCAGCCGAAGCGTGGGAGCCGTATCGAAGCGATCTGACCGAAGAAGGGCGCATTCTGTTGAACGTCGGCTCGTTCGTGGTTCGGTCCGAATCCGAAACGGTTTTGATCGACACCGGTCTCGGAACGGGCGACCACGGAATTGAACATTCGTCGTCCGGAAAACTGATCGACGACCTGGCGTCGAAGGGACTGACGACCGAGGGCATCGATCTCGTCGCCTTGACGCATCTTCACCTGGACCACGTCGGTTGGAATCTGACGTGGGACGATGACGTCTACCGGCCCACGTTCCCCAACGCAAAATACCACGTTCCGAAAGCCGATTGGGATCGATTCACGTCCAGGGCGGGCATGCGAAGGTTCTCCTACATAAAGGACCAAGTAACGCCCCTGGAACCTCTCGGCATACTCGAGTTCATCGATGGCCGGCAGCGGATTACCGACACGTTGTCAGCATGGCCTACGCCGGGCCACACCCTGGGGCACACGAGCTTCCTGGTTTCCTCCGCTGCCGAAAGTGCGATCGTTTTGGGAGACGCGGCGCACGTTCCCGCGCAGGCCCAGCACGTCGAATGGAGCCCGAGGCCGGACACCGACCCAAACCTCTCGCACGCCAGCCGGCGCGAGCTCTTCGACTGGGCCGAGACCGAAACGTCTCTGATCGCGTCCGGCCACTTCCCCAAGCCCGGATTCGGTCGGTTGCACAGAATCGTCGATGAGAGGGTCTGGCGCTCGATCTAGCGCCAAGCGTTTCGGAAGCCGCCGGATGCTGGCATCTCGGTGTCGCCAGCGCGACCAAAGTTCCCTGTGATCGGTCCGCAAGCCTGGCCGGCCCGCGCTGCCGCGGCTTGATCTTGGAGTCTGAGAACGTCCCCAATCAGGCTGTCCTCTTCACTCGAATCATCCACTGCTCCGTGCGTATTAGCGGGCGCGTCGACGCCTGGCGTCCCGTCCGGCTGGCGTCGGAAAGCGGGCGTTGGCCTGTCGTACGAAAGTATTAGCGGCGTTCATCTGGCAGGCCGATGGTCCGAGTGTTGCATGCATGGTTCAATAAAGTATCGGATGAGTTGAAGCTGACGATTCCAGCCGAAGGGCAAAATCGTCGACCAAAGAGTGGATTAATCGAAGGACAGTATGACGGAGATACGTCGACTCGAGAAAAGCAATACCGACAAAGTCATAGCCGGAGTCGCTGGCGGCCTAAGCGAGTACCTGGATGTGGACCCGGTTGTGGTCAGGATCGCCTGGGTTGTTCTGTGCTTTATCACTGCCGGTTTGGGCGTGTTGTTGTACGTCGCTACGGCTCTTATCATGCCGCGTCAAGGGACAGTGCCCGTTCAGCAATCGGAGGCAGTTGTGAAACACATGGAAGAACCAGCCGACACAACGGTAGAGTACGACGCATCGATGAGTGAACGGCGAGATTGGCGCCGATATGTTTTCGCGATTGGTTTGATATTCGTGGGACTGTTCGCGTTGGCGTCCAATTTCGGCCTGCTTTCGTTCGTCGACTGGGGCCAGTTGCGGCCGGTGGTGATCATCGGTCTGGGCGGATTCTTGCTTGTTTCTCGATTCAGAGGCAGATAGACCAATGGAAGAAAACACCTCTTCCAACGACGAAGACATCCGGAATTCACCGGAGCAAAACGGCGACGAACAACCGAACTTGCCGGAGGATAATGGCAAGGATCAGGCCGGACCGCCGGAGCATGGCGCCGAGTTGCCGGACTCATCGGAGCCGACCGACGCCGAGCAGGCTGACTCACCGACGTACATAGCCGACGAACCGGTCCACCCGCCAGAGCGAGTTGTCGCCGACGAACGACTGGACCCAGCGGAGCCAAACGACGCCGAGCAATCTGACTCACCGGAGCACATCGTCGTCAAACACCCGGATCCGCCCGAGGACACCGGCGGCCATCGGCCCGGTCCCCCAACGCAGACAGGTGGCGATTGACCACACCGCCGTCGACGTGTACCCGTTCTCGCGATCCTGTTAATTGTCTACGGTGTTCTGTTCTTGTTGCACACGACCAACGTCATGCCTTGGTCGATTTGGCTAGAGATGTGGTGGTTCTGGCCCGTGGTGCTCATCGCGTTCGGCGTGAATCTGATCGTCGGCACGCGGGCGCCTTTCATGGCCGCGATCTTGGTCCTGGTATTGTTCGTGGGTTCGGTTGGCGTCGCATTCGCGATGACCAAAGTGGGTGGCGGTTCCGACCTTGTTTCGACTTTCAGCGAAGCGCTGTCCGACGTGGAGAGGGCCGATGTCGACATCAGTTTCGGCGCCGGAACACTGGAGTTGACCTCGCTCCCTATCAACTCTCCGTCGTTGGTCGAAGCAAGTTTCTTTGGGCGGCGAGCTCAGACGACCGTAAGCAGGCAGGGCAACAGGGCGGACATCGGATTCGCGATGGCTCGATGGGGTCTGTTCCACGGATCGACCGACGTGCTGTGGCAAGTTGAATTCGCACGCGTTACGCGCCTGAACCTCGACGTGGAAGGCGGGGCGGCGCACATGGAGCTTGACCTTCGAAACCTGCAGGTGTCCAGCTTGGACGTAAACGTTGGCGCAGCGGAAGTGAAGATATTCCTCCCGCAATCCGCGGGCAAAGTCGATGCCGACATCGGAGGAGGCGCGGCAGCCATAACCGTCGTGGTGCCCGATGGCGTTGCCGCCCGGATTGTGAAGTCCTCAGGCTTCAGTCTCATTGACATCGACACGAACAGGTTCCCCAAATTCGGAGACGTGTACGAATCGCCCGGATGCGCAGGCGCTGAAAACCGCGTCGACCTCACCCTTAGCATCGGCGCCGCGCAAGTCACCGTTCGCTGACGACACATCCGATCGGTTCGTCCAGGAAACCGCGATCGGCGCCGACGGTCCTTGGACCCCGTGTTTCTCCGTCATGTCGCAGAACCGCCCGCTCCGGGGTTGTCGTGATCCTACCGTCCGCCATACAATGCTATCCGCTTGGGAACGGGCATCGCAGGCGGAGGAGCAGATGTTTACAGTAGACCTATCCGGAAAGAACGCCGTCGTATTCGGGGTAGCCAACCAGCGCAGCATCGCGTGGGCGATTGCGCGGGCACTCGACGGAGCGGGCGCCAGAGTGGTGCTCGCCTACCAGAACGAACGCGTATCCAGCGGCGTGGAGAAGCTGGCTGTGACGCTCTTGAACCAAGCTTTGACGCTCGAGTGCGACGTCAGCGCCGACGAGAACGTCGAAGCCATGTTCTCCCGAGTTCGCGACGAACTCGGCCACGTCGAAGCTGTCGTGCATTCGATCGCTTTCGCCAACCGAGAGGACCTCGGCGGCGGTTTCGTTGACACGGGCAGGGAAGGGTTCCGGCTGGCGTTGGACATCAGCGCCTATTCACTCGTACCCATAACCAGATACGCCGCGCCGCTCATGGCTGAGAACGGCGGCGCCGTTGTTACCCTGTCGTTCCTGGCGTCGGAGCGGGTCTTTCCCGGCTACAACGTCATGGGCACCGCGAAGGCAGCCTTGGAAAACGAGGTTCGGCAGCTCGCTTCTGACCTCGGGACCGACAACATCCGCGTCAACGCAATCTCGGCTGGTCCGCTCGATACGCTGTCGTCGCGAGTCATCAGCGGCTACCGCGACATGAAGCGGATCCACGCCGAGCGCTCGCCGATGGGGCGCAACATAACGCTGGACGAGGTCGCCAACACCGCGTTGTTCTTGTGCAGCGGCATGTCCAGCGGCATCACAGGTGAAGTCATCCATGTCGACACCGGCTATCACATCATGGGGATCTGAGGCATGAATTGGGCTGAGACGATCGCAAGCTGTCTGAAAGAGGCTGGTGTGTCGCTGGTCGCGTACGTGCCGGACATTAGCATCCATCAGGTGACCCGCCTGTTGGAGACCGACGACTACTTTCACGTGGTCTCGGCCACGAGAGAGGAAGAGGCGATCGGAATCGCCGCGGGCGCTTACGCCGCCGGACAGAACGCGGCGGTGTTCATGCAATCCAGCGGCATGGGCAACTGCGTGAACGCGCTGGCGAGCCTGTGTATCCCTTGTCGCATCCCGATACCGATGTTCATCAACATGCGGGGCGAAGTAGGCGAGTTCAACATTGCGCAAGTGGCGATGGGACGGGCCGTGCGGCCGGTTCTAGACTCGCTTGGTGTGACGCACCACACGCTGGACACTGTCGACCGATTGGCCCTGCGAGTGAGTGGAGCATTGAAGCTTTGCTACTCGTCGCGCCAACCTTTGGCCTTCTGCATGACTCCGTTGCTGCACGGAGGCAAGATTGCTTAGATTCAGCGCAACTCAGATGCTGCTCCGACACATGGGCGATGTCCCGGTTGTCGCCAACCTCGGCCCCACGACCGATGAGTTGTGGCACGCTGGTCATCGAGACCGCAACTTTTACACCTACGGATCGATGGGTTTGTGCTCGTCGATCGCCCTCGGGATCGCACTGTCGACCGACGAGAAAGTCGTTTCGCTGGACGGCGACGGCTCGCTGCTCATGAACATGGGCACGATAGGCACGATTGGACGCGAGAACCCGAGCAATCTGATCGTGATCGTCTGGGACAACGAACAGTGGGCGCAGACCGGCAATCAGCCCAGCCACACCGCATTCGAAACCGATCTCGAGCAAGTTGCCCGCGGTTGCGGCATCACCCGAACGACTACCGTGGACAACGAAGAAGAGTTGCAATCAGTCTTCTTGCAAGCGCTGGAAGAGGACGGCCCCTGGTTCATCGTGGCGAAGATCAAGGAGGACGAGTATCTCCCCGTCGCGCCAATCGAACCGGAGATGACCGTCTACCGCTTCAGGAAGAGCTTCGGCGCGTAGACGACACTCTCGGTCACGCTGCGGGCCTAGCATTGGACTCAGCCGCATCAGCCGAGCCTGACGTCACGTGCGCCTCGGTCGGATTCCTGAGCGCGGACATCAGCAGCCCGGCGAGGATGATCGCTGCCACCCCGGTTCCGGAGAGCAACTTGATCGCCGTGGCCGGACTGGTCGCTTCAGCGATCGCCCCGATGATCAGCGCGCCGATCGGTCCTGCTCCGATCGCCAGCGACACCACGCCCAGAGCTCGTCCGCGCATCCCGTCGCTCGCCGCCAGGACGACGATGGTCCCCTGCATGGTTCCGAAGCCCGACGCGCCGAATCCCAGTCCGATCAACACCGGGAGAGAGATCGAGTACGTGCCGGAGTTGGCGAAGACGAACGCCATGACCAGTCCAACGAACGAACCGCCGACGAATATCCTGCCGTGATGCCTGACCGAGCCCGCCGAAGCGATCGCAATCGCTCCGACGATCGCTCCCAGGCCGTCGGCGCCCATCAGCAGTCCCGTCAATCCCTCGCTGACACCCAGAGTCTCTCGTGCGATGACCGGAATCATCTGCACGTAAGGGAACAGCAACAGGTTCATGAGGATCGTCACGACCACTGTTGCGAAAATGAGTCGGTTCGATTTGACGTAGACGAAGCCTTCCAACAGGTTCCGAGCGATGCTGGACGACTCGCTGGGCGTGTGGCGGCGCTTAGGGATGTCGGCGATCCAGACGAAGAAGATTGCGACCGCGTAGAACGCGCAAGCGACGGCATATCCGGCCGAAAAACCGGCGATCGTGATCATGCCGCCAGCCAGCGCCGGTCCGATCATCCGGCTGCCGTGCATCCCAACCGAATCCAGGGCCATCGCGTTTGTGACGCCGCCTCTCGGAAATAGGTCGTGCGCTATCGAACGGCGAGCCGGCATGTCGAACGCCCAAGCCATGCCTGTCGTCAGCGCGGTCCCGTAGGCGTGCCACAATTCGACCTTGTCCGTGATCAACAGCGTCAGCATCGTGAGCGACGCGGCCAACGTGGCGGTCTGCGTGCCAAGCAAGAGGTGTCGCCTATCCAGCCGATCAGCCATCAACCCGCCGAAAACGCCAAACGCCAGCAACGGCGCCATCGCGAAAAATCCCACGAGCGCGACCCGAAATGGTGAGCCGGTCAAGTTGAGGACGAGCAGGCTCAGGAGCGTGAGCTGCATCCATCGCGTGACGTACGAGCAGAAGTTGGCCGGCCACATGAGCCGGAATACGCGGTTTCGGAAGGCGTCAAACGTGTGCGGGCCGCGGGTAGGTCTAGGACGCATGGGCAAAGAATGTGCCTTGAATCGAGTATCCCCATTCTAAAGGGAATGCGTCCGCTGGTGAAAGTCATTCCAGGGTCACGGCACGCGCCGCATTGCGACGCGGATACGGTCTGAAGAGTAATGGCGGGATATCGGGCGGCGAAATGATATCGAAACTAGCGCATTGGCGAAGACCTACGCCGAACGGCGGGCAGGGTGAGCAACGAACGAGCCCTTCGCCAAGCTAGGCAGGCGACCGTTCGGACCCGGATTGTCGCCTACGGGATAGGTGAGGGGAGCACCGCCTCGAATGTAGTGTTCGCGACCCAACCCTGAAGATCCGGAGAAGCGATGGCAATTCTCGCCCAGGCGCCGCGAACCTCGAGCAAATCGGTCTCGGCTCCGGCGTGAACCTCGAACTCCGTTGGGTATTGGACGCCCGGACCGCTGTGAACTTGGACCAACTCGTCCAAAATCACGGCTTTGGACGCCAGCGCATCGTCGATCTGGGATCTACCAGCCATCGTCAATCCGGTGAGGGCAAGCAGGACAACGGCGCCGATCGTTGTGCTTACGGCTATCGACTTGATCCGGCTGGCGCCGGTCAAGAGTGCCGTGGCCAAACCGGCCATTACGATGATCCACAATGCCAGGGCGAGCGCGGCGAGCTCGTTGGCGGACATCGTTGGCAGCGTCGAGGCCAGGTCGCCCAAAGCCCCGGGCGAGTCGCTGATTTCCATCAGATCCTCGGTTTGGCCTCGGACAAAACTCAAATTTGCATTCAGGTCGTCGTCCCGAGGCTCGAGTCGCTTGGCCCGCAGATAGCTAAGGATTGCGCGACCGATGTCACCCTGCTTGTGGTAGGCGTTCCCAAGGTTGTAGTACAGCGTCGCATCGTCATATCCGAGCGCCGCCAGTCTTTCGTACGACCTGGCCGCTTCGGCGAAGTTGCCGTCGTCGTAGAGACCGTTGGCTGCGGCGAATGCCTCGAGGTCGCCAGGGGCGTCGGCGGTTGCGATGGAGATCGTTCCGAGGAGAAGAAGCGCGGCCAGCAGCGTCGCGAAAACGTGCTTCACCGGTCGAACTCCCAGTCCAGCTCGTGGATTAGACGCTCGGTGTCATCCCACATGATTTCAGATCCATCCAGGGTGAGGCCCGGTGCATAGCGACCGGCTTCGGTCTGAACCAGCAGCGCGTCGAGCTCTGAAATCAGCGGGGCGCTGAAGTCCGCCTGTGCGAGTGACCCCGCGATTTCCGACCTGGTCAAACCTGATGGGGAGCGGTCGAGGACGACGCCGAGATAGTCGATCAGAATCCTACCCGTTACAACGTGCGGATCCTCCCCGGACTCGCGTGAGCGCAGCAATTCTGACAGGGCGATCTCGCTCGCCGGAACAACGGAGCCGTCTTTGGTCTGCAGCAGCGGCAGCCGTCGTCGATTGCGCCATGCGAGGGCGGCAACCACACCCATGGTCGGGATTGCCCACGCCGCCCAGTAAAGCGAACGTGACGTCAGAGGCGGTTCAGGAACGGCGAGGCTGCTTGGCGCCGGTTTGACGTGCCGGATGTCCGTCCCAGTTCGGAAGACCTCGCTCTGCACCGATTGCGGCGATCCGTCCTGTCCCAGCGCAGCCGGATCGGGCGTGACGAAAATCAGTATCGCGGCCGTCGATACGGTGCGGTACATGTCGTCGCGAGGGTCGAAGAACGCATAGTCGATGGCCGGAATGACGAGGCTGCCCTCTCTTTTGGGCACCAAGATTCGTTCGTACGTCCGGACGCCTTTGAGCTGGCCGGATTCGACGTATGTGGCGCTGTCCGAGCTGTTGTCGAAGGCGCGCCAATCATCCGACTCGGGCCAGATGGGGTCCGGCAACAGATCCAGGTTGCCGGTGCCGGAAACCTGAACCGTCAGCGTCACCGGTTCGCCGACGTTGGCCGCGGTCAGGTCGACTTTGGCGTCGATTGTGAAGTCGCCAACACCTCCCGCAAAGGAAGGCGGAGCGTCGGTGGGCAAGGGTTGGACCTCAACCGAAACCGAACTGGAATTGTAATCGGCCGCGCCGCCGAAGATCGTTGTGCCGGGGCCCATTTTAGCTGGCTCAATCGTGATCGGACCGAGGACCGTCGGAAACAGAATCGTTCGGAACTCGGTAACTCTGTATCTGAGTCCGGACCTCGATTCCGAATACTCTCGACGGCCCGAGTCCTGAGCGTTCCAGAACCCCCAGAACACAGGCGGCCAATAGCTCCTGCGCCCGAGCGCGAACGCTGACGTCGACTGGTACGCCTTCACAATGTATGCGATCTGTTCTCCGAGATACGGGTTGTCGTTGTCGATCTCGGCCTCGACGAAGAATTCCTGCCCGGCGCGGGTGGACGGCTGCTGAAATCCGGATGGCGGGCTTTGCGGTCCGGGTCCCTGCGTGACGGTGACCTCGATCGGCTCCGTCTCGTGCGTCGTGCCGCCAATGACAAGCTGGACCGGTGGGATCGAGACAGTTCCCGGCCGCGATGGACGAAGCCGGAAGCTGAACCTAAAATCGGCCGTAAGCTGGCCGTTTCGCAGTGTCTGAGTCGAAGCCGTGCTTCGGCCGATGAACTGTACGCCGTTGATGATGGGAAGAGTGGGGACGGACACGTTGGTCTCGCCAACGATCGAGATCGTGAGGGTGATCACGTCTTCAGTGGTCACGGTGTCGCGATCCACGGTGGCCTGAACCGGTGGCGCCTGCGCCCGCGCATCGTGCGTGACCGCCGCCGTGACGATGAATGCCGCGAATGCTCCAACGATTGTCCTGACCACGCTGTTCAAGCTGTCGCTACCAATCTTTTTCCGGTGGTTCGCCTTGCGAAAAGGCCATCTGTTGCACGTTGCTCTCCAGCGTCTCGGTGCTGTTGCCGAGAGCTTCGAGCAATTCGCGAGCCTGTTCTTCGGTGAGCTCGGTTATCGATTCGGTTTGAGGGCTCTGGGGAGCCGATTCCTGCGGCTCTTCGGCGGTGCTCGGGGCGCCCGATTCCGGGGGTTGTTCTCGTGGGGCCCCTGCGCCTTCCTGAGGGGTGGTCTGTTCGCCTTCGCCTTCGTCCTCTTCCCCTTGCTCCGCCGCTTCAGATTCTTGTTCGGTTTGGGCCTCTTGTTGCTGCTCCTGCATCTGGGCCAAGGCGAGTTCCAGGTTGTGTTTGGCGTCGAGGTCACCTGGGTCCAGCCGCAACGCCGACTTGTACGCTTCGATCGATTCGGCGAATCGATCGGTTTTGTAGTACGTGTTGCCCAGATTATACGTGGTGTCTTGGTTTAGCGCCCCGCCGGGCAGTTGCAGAGTCGCCGAGTACTTATCCTCCGCCTCGTCAAAGACTTCCGTCCTGTACAACGCATTGCCCGCGTTGACCAACGGCTCCTGATTGCCGGGAATCTCCACCTGAGCGCGGTCATACTCTTGAATCGCGGCGTCGTATTGCTCTTGCGCGAAGAGTTCGTTGCCAAAGTTGTTGAGCAACGGCCCGGTTCTCTCTGGCAGCGGGCCGGGCCCATCGGCCAATGGCTCGCCCGGTCCGCAGGCAACCAGTCCCGCGACAGCAACGGCAACGGCGCCGATGAAAACGAGTTTGTGTCGGATCATGAGGATTGCTTCTCTCTCAGACGGTTGAAAAGAGTGATCGACCCAACCCTGTCGGGAACGAGCTCGAACGCTACGAGGGCGATGAGGGCCAAGGCAAGGAAAATCTGAAACCGCTCGATTCTCGTTGTTTCGATTTCACTTTCGATCGTGGCTTTCTCCAGGGCCTGGATCGCGTCAACGATCGATGAACCCGCGCTGCGTCCGCCCACGGTGCGGAAGTATCGGCCGCCGCCAGCTTCTGCGATCTGCCGCAACGTCTCCTCGTTGAGCCGCGACACGACTGTTTGGCCGTTGGCGTTGCGTTTGTACCTTGTCGTGCCATTCGACGTGCCCGGCTCCCGAATCGGACCGCCCTGGAGCGAGCCCATGCCAACCGTGTGTACGACGATGCCGTCAGCCGCCGCCGCCGCCGCCGCTGCCAACGGATCGCCCTCGTGGTCCTCGCCGTCCGTGATTACGATCACGGCCTTCTGGCTTGGGCGTTGGTCATCGAATCCGGTGAGCGAGATCCGTATGGCGTCGGCAATTGCGGTGCCTTGACGTGAGACCATTTGCGGATCGGCGTCTCGGAGGAAGCTCCTCGCCGTCCCGTAGTCGAAGGTCAGCGGGAACTGGATGAACGCGGCGCCCGAAAACAGAACCAGTCCGATTTCATCGCCGCTTAATCGCTGCATGATCTCAGAGATTTCGAGCTTGGCTCTTTCTAGCCGGTTGGGTCGGATGTCTTCGGCCAGCATGCTGGCGGAGATGTCCAGCGCCACCATGACCTGCGACCCCTGTTGCGTTACCGTTTCGACGTGAGAGCCCCACACCGGCCTGGCCATCGCGACGATTATCAGCGAAAGCGCTGCCATCCACAATATGAGCCTAACGCGGCGGCCTCTGTGGCTGATTGCCGAAGACAGACGAGCCACCAAGCCCGGATTGCCGAACCGCAGCAGTGTATCGCGCCGCCGCCGCATGTCCCAAACGATGATCGCCGCGGCAATCGGTAGCAGCAACACCAAGTACAGCGCGTCCGGACGAGCGAAATTCATCGACGGACCCCTATGTGGCGCATGTTGTCGCCCCTGCGCCGAGTTGTAGCATTCACGGGATGCTCCTGAATTTCGTGCTCCGCGCGAACAACTCCAGTAGGAGCAATAACGGAACCGGGATCAACAACCATCCGGCGAGCTCGCGGTACCGGGTAAACCTGCGAACATCGACTTCGCTTTTCTCAAGCTCGTTGATCTCGTCGTAGATTGTTCGCAATCCGTCGAGGTCCGAAGCGGTGAAATACTGACCGCCGGTGATGTCAGCGATCTGACGAAGCGTCTCTTCGTCGAGCTCGTAGCGTCCGATCACCATCCGGTTTCCGAGGAACCCTCGCCACTGCGTGCCGCTCAGTTCAGGTCTGCCCATTCCGATGGTATAGACACGGACGTCGATCGCTTTGGCGGCGGTCGCGGCAGTCAGAGGATCGATAATGCCTTTGTTGTTGACGCCGTCTGTAAGAAGGATGACGACCTTGGACTCTGAATCGGAATCTTTGAGCATGTTCGCGGCCGCGCCCAACCCCATGCCGATCGCCGTTCCGTCTTCGAGGCCAAGCTCAGCGGCCAGCGCCATGTCTTCGAGCAGATATTCGAGCACCCGGTGGTCGATTGTCGGTGGACTGTTTGTGAACGCGTTGGCGGCGAAAACCACCAGCCCAACGCGATCGTACTTGCGCTCCGAGATGAAATCGCCGATGACTTCTTTTGCGGCTTCGAGGCGGTCCAGCGGCACGAAGTCTTCCGCCGACATGCTGCCCGAGATGTCGAGCGCCAGAACGATATCGACGCCTTCGCCGGTCACGATTTCGCGTGCTTGACCTGATTGCGGTCTCGCGACGGCGATGATTACCAGCACGATCGTCAGCCAACGCAGAACGGGCAGCCACTGCCGCGCGTTGACTTTCCACGACTGACTTCCGTCTCGGACCAACGCGTTGTCGGAGAACCTCATTCCCGCAGGCCGCGTCAACCCGCGATCGATCCGGGGCAGGATGGCGAGTGCTATCACAAAAGGAATGAGGGCGAGCGCCCAAGGCGTGGCGAAGTGCAGGTTCATGCGGATGCCGCCTTCGCGGGTTCCAAATCCAATGGTTCGGGCGGGGGCGGTGTGGGACGCATCTCCTCGATGGCCACACGAGCCTTGTTCACGGCTTCCAACGACGGCCCGGCCTGCGGTGTCAACTTGGTGAACTTGACGATGTCGCAACTCTGGAGAATCGCCACCGCTTCCAACGCGGCAACAGTGGAGACATCGGCTGATCGCAGCGCGATCGACGCCTCGGTCGTCGTCAGGTCCGGAGCCGGAACGTCAAATTCTCCAAGCAGATATGCCCGAATCGTTTCGGAAATAAGGGTGAAGTGTTCTTTGAATCTGCCTTGGGCTACAAGGTCCAGCGCTTCGATATGGTCGAGTTGAGCCATCGCGACTTCGAACGGGGTACGTACGGGCGCGGTTGCCATCGGCAGCGCGGACTCTGGCCTAAAGCGACGCCAAAGCAAGAATGTCGCAAGTGCGAGCAGGACCAAGGCTGCCAAACCGCCGACTCCCCACGGCAGTAGAGACGGCACCGCGATGTCGGACTGCGGACGAATGTCTCGCAACTCTTCGTCGCCGTCTTGTAGGATGGAGTTGATTTGAATGATTCGCTGCGGGACTTCCTCTTCGAACAATTGACCGTCAGGCGCCCGGAACGTAACCGGGATTTCCGGTGTCTGATGATCACCCGGCAGGAACAAAGCCATCTCGTATGTCTGCGCGCTCGTTTGCGTTCGGTCAGGTTGGGTCACTGTGGGGACCGGGGTTTGGCCGCGGACCTCGAACCCCTCCCAGTCCTCGGGAAGATCGGGAAAGATGACGTGGTATCCGTCGGGGTGATTCGCCGTGATTGTTAGATAGAACGGATCGCCAACGGTCAAATCGTATCCGTCCAACGCCCAGGTCACATCAAGGTTCGGCGACTGAGCGAGCGCGGTCGATGCCGAGAGGGCGATTACACTTGCAACCCCCGCTGCAAATGCAAAGAGAGACAAGACCAGCCCTCTGGTATGATCTCGCGGCACGACTGTGGTCGATCTGGATGAAAATGATCTCAACGAGACATTCGCCTGACTCTCCACGCGAAGAACTGGTTCAAACCCGGTACGTAGTCTTTGTCGGTGTTCACTTCGATCCGGTCGATGCCCTGACTGGCGAGCATGTGACGCTTCTTCTGTTTATCGTTCGCCAAGCGAGCCTCGTACCCTTCTCGCCACGACCGACTGCTTGTGTCGACCCAATCCAGCTCACCTGTCTCAGCGTCTTCGAGCGCGATCAGGCCGACGTCCGGTATGTGTCTCTCGACTGGATCGTGTAGGTCTATGGCCACGACATCATGCCGTCGGTTCGTGGCCGCCAACGGGCGTCGGAAGCTCTCGGGATCGGTCAGGAAGTCGGAGATGAGGAAAACGATGCCGCGTCGTTTTAACAGAACATTGATCGTATCCAGGGCAACGTTGACCGCGGTCCCGCGTCCCTGTGGCTCGAACACCAGCAGATCCCGGACCATCCGCAAAACGTGGCGTCGTCCTTTTCGCGGCGGAACCAGGTACTCCACCTGGTCCGTGAAAATGAGCATGCCCACTCTGTCGTTGTTCAACGTCGCGGCAAACGCCAACACCGCGGCCAGTTCGGCGGCGAGCTCGCGTTTGAACCTGCCAACTGTTCCGAATTCAGAAGAGCCGCTGGCGTCGACGGCCAGCATGACCGTCAGTTCTCGCTCTTCCTGATACTGCCTGACGTGAAGCGCCGCCAAACGGGCCGTGACGTTCCAGTCGATGCGTCGAATGTCATCGCCGGGCACGTAGAGGCGGATCTCGTCGAATTCCATGCCCTGTCCACGGAACACGGAATGGTACTCACCGGCGAAGCTGTGCGTCGCCAGGCGTCGGGCTGTGATTTCGATGCGCTTGATCTTGTCGATCAGGTCGGTTGATAACATTGTCGTCTGAAGGCCATCCAGGCGGGCGGGTTATCTCATGGCCGTCTCACGGCCGTGACTGTCGAAAGTGAAACGCGCCAATTCGCATTCTGGCAATCGGAAAGCGAAAGGCGACGGCGTGAAGCCGAGGAATCCGGCGCCTGCGGCTACGGAACCTCGACGTGATCGAGAATCTGTTGCACGATGTCCGTCGTGGTAATCGACTCGGCCTCTGCTTCGTACGTTGGGATGACTCGGTGTCGCAGCACGTCCGGGGCGAGTTGTTTCACGTCTTCGGGTGTGACGTAGCCCCTGCCTCTCAGGAACGCGTGCGCACGGGCCGCGGTTACCAAATAGATGCTGGCCCTGGGCGATGCGCCGTATGCGATCATTGGGCCGAGATGCGACAGACCGTTCGTACCGGGCGACCGAGTCGCCAAGACCAGGTCCAGCACGTATTCTTTTACCTTGTCATCGACATGGATGGTCCGGACGATGTCGCGAGCTCGAAGGATATCCTCCGGGGTGACGACCGGCTTGATCTCCGGCATGTCGTCGCCGGTCACCAGGTCGATGATCCGCCGCTCTTCGTCGCGCGACGGATATTCGACGAGAACCTTCAGCATGAATCGGTCGACCTGGGCTTCAGGCAGCGGGTACGTGCCTTCTTGTTCGATCGGGTTCTGAGTCGCCATTACCAGGAACAGCTTCTCGAGCGGGTAAGTGGTGTCGCCGAGGGTCACCTGGCGCTCCTGCATCGATTCAAGGAGCGCGCTCTGGACCTTGGCCGGCGCGCGGTTGACCTCGTCGGCCAGCACGAGGTTGGCGAAGATGGGCCCTTGGTGAACGGTGAATTCGGTCGTCCTCGGGTCGTAAATCTGGGTACCGATGAGGTCGGCGGGCAGCAGGTCGGGAGTGAACTGGATCCTTGAGAATCGAGAATGCAGGCTTTCAGCGAGGGTCTTGACCAGCAAAGTCTTCGCCAGCCCCGGAACGCCTTCCAGCAAGACGTGGCCGTCTGCTAGGAGGCCGATCAGCACACGTTCCACCAAAGCGTCTTGCCCGACCATGGCTTTTCTGATTTCAGCGAGAAGACCTTGAAGAAACTGCGCTTCATGTTCGACGTGGCGGTTGAGTTCGATAAGTCCTGAGAATTCCAAAATCGCGCCTCCGAGAAATTCCGTGTCGATATCGCTGTCGGTTTGGCGCTTTGCGACAGGCTTTGGCCAACTGTTCGGCGTTCCAATCGCGCGGTCCGAAAACTGCGCCGGGCTGGCGGGAAGCCAAACTCCACGCTGTCTGTTCGAGAGGCCGGCAACGGACCTGTCCCGGCATGTTCACGGCATCACAGCGTTCGGTTCGTCAACGGTTGATTCGAACACTGCCGTCGCGAGACCCCGAGACGCGTTTAAGTCCCCAAACATTATAGTCCCCTTGGCTCTGTAACGGTGCAGCGCGCCAAAAAGTTTGCAATGGTTGCTGTCGATATCGATACGGACGGCCGCCGTGTTTGGATCCTCGATCGGATCGCTCCGGCGCGACCTCGGGGTCATTTGCCTTCGTAGAGCTCCTCGACGAGGCGAGCTTTTTGGAAGGCCATATAGCTTGCCTTGGTCATCGTGGGCTGGCTTTCGTCCAGGACACGCTTGGCTTGTTGAGCGTCGTCGTACAGAAGATCGATCACGGACATCGCCATCGCCTTGGCCGGATTGACCACGCCTTGGACGTAGTCGTCGACAACATAGTCGGTGCCGTGCCCGGTGCCGGCTGCGGCCGTGGTGTACGGGTGGATGACCGGCATGATCTGGCTCAGGTCGCCCATGTCCGTCGATCCGCCGCGATTGAGATTGTCCGGGTGAGTAACGATCTCGGACTCGCCTACAATCTCGACTGAATTAGCTTTGAACAGCTCCGTCATTGCCGGATCGTTCTTCATCGGCAGGTACCCTGGCAGCGTAACGATCTCAACTTGACCGCCCATCGTGAGAGCGCCGGCGCGAAGGCATCGGTCCATCTTTTCGTTGGCGTCTGCGATCGCCTCGGCAGTTCTCCCCCGGACCCGGCCTTCGTATCGCACGTCGGCCGGAATCGAATTTACGGCCGCGCCTCCGCGAGTCATGATGCCGTGGAACCTCACGTTCTGCTCGTTGAGCACTGTCTCTCGTTGCGTGTTCAGCGCGTTCAACGCCACCATCGCCGCCTGAAGCGCGTTGACGCCCAGGTGCGGCGATCCTCCGGCGTGGGCCGCCTTGCCGATGAACTTGACATACTTGACGACGTGCCCGTTACTCGTGCCACCGACCGCGAACTTGGCCGTCTCCTGGCTCTTCGAAGCCGTATGAACCATCATCGCCATGTCAACGTCGTCGAACGCCCCCAGCCGGATGAACTCCTGCTTGCCGGCCATGAGGTCGACGACGCCTCGCTGGTGCAGGCCCCATCGATATTCGACATCGATGAACTCTTCGGCAGGAACGGCGATCAGAGCGACGTTTCCGGCCAGCGATTCCATGACCTCGGGCGCGAGCAGACCCACCGCCGCGCCCAGCATCATCGGCGTCTGACAGTGGTGTCCGCACGCGTGAGCGGCGCCGGTTTCCGGGTCGGCGTGGGCGTGTTCCAGCACTCGCAATGAGTCGAGCTCGCCGATGACGGCAACCGTGGGGCCGGGCTTCCCGCCCTTGATGACGCCTTTCAGTCCCGTTAGAGCGATCCCGCTCTGGTGCGCAACTCCGAGCTCACTGAGCTTCTCGCTCACGAATTTGGACGTCTTGACCTCGAGGAAGCCAGGCTCCGGATTCACGAGGATGGCTTGAGCGGCTTCGATCATCCATTCGGCGCGCTCGTCGATTGCCGCTTGCGCGATTGCTTTGAGCTGTTCGAGTGTAGGCATGACTCCTCCGGTCGGATGAGGTCGGATGTCTAAGAAGTGTGCGTGGACTCTTTGAGCATGCTTCGCATCAGGTTCAGGTACGTTTGTTTTGTCAGAGGCGGATCGTATTCGCCAACGATGCGGTTGGCATTGCTTGCCCCATCGGCCAGTAGGTCGATGACGGTCATCGCCATCGCCTTCGCTCCGGTCAAGACGCCGAGTTCGTAGTCCTGGACCACGTAGTCGTTGCCGTGACCGTTGCCGGTGGCTGCTACGACGTACGGATGGATGACGGGCATGAGTTGCGAGACGTCGCCCATGTCGGTCGAGCCGGTGCGATGACCGAGGCGCACCAGATTTTCCTTGCCCACCAACGACGCCGCGTTCTGACCGTACAACCCCAACATGCTCTCATTGCTCTGGATCGGCAAATAGCCGGGCAGGGTAGTGATCTCGACCGAGCCGCCGACTGCCATCGCTCCGGCTCGCAGCGCTCGGTCGACTTTCTCGGACGCATCCCGAAAGGCGTCGATGCTGGCGCCGCGCACGTAAGTCTCCATCCGCACGTCCGCCGGGACCGAGCTCACCGCGATGCCGCCCTGGGTGATGATGGGGTGGATGCGAACGGTGCCGTCGTCGCGATACGTCTCGCGCTGAGCGTGGATTCCGGACATGGCGATCATGGCCGCGTTCAGCGCGTTGACGCCCAAGTGGGGCGCGCCGCCAGCGTGTGAGGCACGGCCCAGGAATCGGATTCGCTTCGCCACCATGCCGTTGTTCGAGCCGCCGAACGCGATTTTGCCTTCGTTGGCGTTGGCCGACGTGTGGGTCATCATTGCGAGATCGACATCGTCGAGGGCGCCGAGCCGGATGAATTCGGGTTTGCCGCCGATGAACTCCAGCTTGCCTTGCCGGCGAAGATCGTCGCGATACTCGATCTCGATGTACTCCTCGGCGGGAACAGCGATCAAAGAGACTTTGCCGGACAACCCTTCCATCACACCGTCGGCTTGAAGGCCGGCCGCGACGCCTAGCATCATTCCGATTTGGCAGTGGTGGCCGCACGCGTGGGCCGCGCTATTCTCCGGATCGGCGTGGGGATGGCCGATGACCCTCAGCGAATCCAGTTCGCCCATCACGGCCAAAGCCGGCCCCTGAGAACCTCCCGCGAGTCCGCCCTTCACGCCGGTGATCGCGATGCCGCTCTCGTGTTCGATGCCCCACTCGCTGAAGATGCTCTGCACGAGCCACGACGTCTTTTCTTCCCGAAAACCGGGCTCAGGATTGTCGAGAATCGTCTTGGCAGTCCTGATCAACTGCTCTCCACGGGCATCGATCTCAGCGACTGCTCGGGCTTTCAGCTCCTCGATGCTCGGCATTGGCAGGCTCCTTGTCATCTGGTCAGCTCGGACGGGGGCTCCACGACTAGGCGATTGTAGCATCCGAATCGAGTCGGGCCAACACGGTTGCAAGACGCGTGGCAGCGTCCTGAAATCGGGACAGGCGATCCTCGAAGCTCGTTGCTAAGGTTCGCGACCGCTCAATGAGATACAGCAGTTCGCAATCACGTCATGATCCCGCGCAACAGGAATCGGCGGACATTCTTGGTGTAGACGACCCTCGTCGAGAAGGCGACGATCACGAGAAAACCGGCCAACTCCGGGTAGTCGGTGAAGAACCGAAGGGCGTCGAACAGGTGCTGTGACGCCCACTGGGATGGCGACGGATACTTGGCGCCGAATTCCCAGCCCAGAAACGGCCATAACAGAATCGATTCAGTGCGCCACGTCAGATCCAAAACGACATGGCCCGCGCTCGACGCCGCGAACAACGCGACCCCTGCCCCTCGTTCCGCCCGCCAAAAGGCTGCTCCGGCGATCAACAGCGCAATCGCGAAAATCAATGTGTGCCCGATGCTCCGCAAGCTGCCGTCGACCAGATCCGGCGCGATCCAAAGGCCAAGCGGTTTGTCGATCAGATCGGGCAGCATCGAGCCGACGACGATAACTCTGTAATCGATGGCTTGGCCAATACGGCGCTTCGTCCATCGCGAGGCAGCCAGTCGCGACCCATAGGCGGCGCCGATAGTCAGGCCGACATGCCCGAACACAAACAAACTGTGGTTCCTCAGTACGTAATCTGCCGCAAGCTTACCACAGCAGTTCGTTCGGTCATCGGCCGGCAGGCGCGACTTGACGAACATCTGCGCATCGAAAATCGATCGAGCCGTGAGGCCGTCGAAAGTTGTGGAAAATCCCATGACCGCGCAGGGCGGAAGCCCGGTTGCGGGAGCAGCACCGCTGTGCTAAAGTCACACCCGCCGCCGTCTTGGGGGTTCGGTCTACCAAGCAGTCACAGCCGATTCGGGAGGACGAGGATGCCGGGTCCATACCCTGTAAAATTCGAATATAACGTCGCGATAATGATGCGCGACGGGACGACCACCTACGCCGACGTCTTCCGGCCGGATGCTGCCGGCAAGGCTCCGGCTCTGCTCAGCCGCACCCCGTACGACAAGTCGGCGCCCGCCAACCGAACCGGTACGCTTGACGCTATTCGCGGCGCCATGAACGGGTACGCGGTGGTAGTGCAAGACGTTCGCGGCCGGTACAGCTCTGACGGCGTGTTCTACACGTTCGTGAACGAGATCGACGACGGCTACGACTCGATTGAATGGGTCGCGAGCCAACCCTGGTGCGACGGCAACGTCGGGATGTTCGGCGTGTCGTACGTCGGTGCGACACAGTGGTTGACCGCCAAGTCCCAGGCGCCGTCGCTCAAAGCGATAGTGCCCGGTGTGACTGCATCTGACTACCACGAGGGGTGGGCCTGGCAGGGCGGTGCGTTCGAGCTCGGGTTCAATCTGTCCTGGGCGATGGGCGGCCTGACCGCCGCGAATTGGACCAACATTTCGAGACGGCTGCACTTGCACGACGACGACTTGGAGCGGCTCATCGTCGCCAAAGACAACCTAACTGACTCATATCGCCACCTTCCGATGGCCGACATGCCGCACCTCCAAGGAGAACTCGCTCCGTACTACTACGACTGGCTTGCCCATCCCGAGTACGACGACTACTGGAAGAGCCTCAGCATCGAGGAGTCTCACTCCGACATCACTGTGCCCGCGTTCAACTTCGGCGGCTGGCACGACATCTTCCTCGGCGGCACGATCCGCAACTTCACCCGGATGCGCGAGCAGGGCGCCACGAACGCGGCGCGCGACGGCCAGCGATTGCTAATCGGCCCGTGGGTCCACGGCGGCTCGCCGACCAACGTCGCGGGGTCCTACAATTTCGGCACGCGAGCTGCGGCGGCGAGCATCGATCTTCAAGGCCAGATGCTCAGGTTCTACGATCACTGGCTCAAAGGCGAGGACAACGGCGTGCCCGACGATGCGCCGGTCCGAATCTTCGTCATGGGCGAAAACGTCTGGCGCTCCGAGAACGAGTGGCCCCTGTCGCGCGCGAATATCGTGAACTTCTACCTGCACAGCTCCGGCGACGCAAACTCGCTGAGAGGCAACGGCAGGTTGTCCCAAGAGACGCCGAACGGCGAAGAAGAGCCGGACGTCTACGTCTACAACCCGCTGAACCCGGTCCCGACATCGGGGGGCGGGCTGTGCTGCGACGTCGGATTCATGGCAGCCGGCGTCTACGACCAACGCCCGATCGAAGCCCGAGACGATGTCCTCGTCTACAGCACGCCGCCGTTGGAACACGATGTCGAAGTGACCGGGCCGATCAGCGTGACGCTGTTCGCTTCGAGCTCAGCGTTCGACACCGACTTCACGGCCAAGTTGGTCGACGTCGAACCGAACGGATACGCGCGGAACCTGACTGACGGGATCATTCGAGGGCGTTATCGCTTCAATCGCCAACCGGCCAGCTTGCTGCAGCCTGGTTCAGTGTACGAATTCACGATCGACCTCTGGGCCACGAGTAACCTCTTCAAGCAAGGGCACTGCATCCGGCTGGACATCTCGAGCAGCAACTACCCGCGCTTCGACCGAAACACCAATACCGGCGAGGCGATCGGCTCAGATGCAGAGCACGTTTCCGCGCTGCAACACGTCTTCCACACCGGCGAGTACCCGTCGCACGTCAAGTTGCCGCTGATCCCGCGCGATTAGTCGAACCGGCTCCTTGCTCGATCAGGCGACGCAGCGGACGGGATTGTCGCCGTTGAACGTCGTACGCGGGCTTCCGTGAAGCAAGTATCGATGACGGTCACCGCGTCGCGACCGACCACGAATCCGTAATTGTTCAGCCCCCAGCTCCCGCCGAGTTACAGGTACGCCCAGATTCCGGAGCCGACTTCATCGAGGGTCGGCGGCGGAATCTCGTCCGAGAATGGGATTTGTGGCGCGTCATATCATCCTAACGAGGCGGATCCGATCAATTGTGGACATATTTAATGACGCTGACGCTCTCTTGGCGTTGGGCGTTGGACTCACCAGAGTGCACGGGGTCGTACGAGTCAATGAGGTTCCTTCACCGGCAAGGTTCCTGTCGCAACCAACTTGCCCAACCAGTTCTTGGCCACCGCCATTTGAATTGATGGAGACGCTCCGTAAGCAAGCAGCCTGTTGGGCGCGTGCGACATCTCATGCAGGATGTACGGCGTACCAAAGCAGGTGTAAGTCACTCTGTCACGGTGTTGATGAACAATCCTCCAAAGAGACTGGCTGAACCTTGCGCCAACCTGCCTAAAACTACCGCTCATGGGTATGTGGCAAATATTCACAAACACGGCATCATAATTCGGCAGTCGTTCTATGAGCTCAGTGTCGGTCGGGTACTGCAGTTGTTCGACGGTGCACCCTTCCGACCGCAAAGCGCCCGCCAGGATGTCCAGATTCGAATTTGTGAACATAGCGTCCACAAACATATTGACGAAAAGAACTCTCTCCTGACCTTCGAGGTTGGCGCTGGAAGCATCTTCGGTGCGCGCGTAATGCTTTTTTCAGCGACCGCGTTAACTATCTGCTCCGATTGCTCTGATGAATATTCCTTCTCGCCAGACAAAAAAACGTCCTCGTGTAGATGCAGGCGCGATTTCATTTCCAATATCCGTCTGACAGAATCTCGTATCCCATCTTCGGTCAACATTCCGTCACGGACAGCACCCTCGATGAGGCCGTAGTCGGATATCGTTTCCGGCAACAAGCAGATATCTGCGCCTGCTCGAATGTTCTCGACGGCCCGATCGGCGGGCCTAACGCGACTCGTGATGCCGATCATCGGACTGACATCGGAAATGATGACCCCCTGGAATCCCAACTCTTCTCTCAACAGCTCTGTCTGAAGCTTATTGCTGAGAGTCCCAGGCAAAGCCAGCTCAGTGTCTCCTCGACGCCGCTCGTATGCCGGGAAAGCAATATGTCCGACCATTACGGCGTTCACGCCCGCATCGATTACGGACCGCCAGATCTTCCCGTAAGACATCCACCAATCGTCGACCGAAAGATGATTGGAAGTAGTGAGCAGATGCTGATCCCTCTCATCGGTCCCGTCACCGGGGAAGTGCTTGGCAGTCGCTGCCATCAAACCACCGTGTTGAAAACCACGAATGAACTCAATCGACTGTTGCAAGACCTTCTCTGTGTCATCACCCAGGGATCGCACATTGGTGACCGGATTTTTGAAATTGAGATCAAGGTCAATTACGGGTGTGAAGGTCCAATGGAATCCGTACGCCAGCCTCTGTTCCGCGATGAGGCGGCACGTCTCGTGGGTCAGGTTCGGGTCGTTGGCGGCTCCGAAACCCATCATTGGCGGCGCCATGCCCGCATAATCCAGAACTTCGGGCTCCTGACCATCTCCGCGACCGCCAATTGCACGCGTCGTAGTGCCGGGTTCAATGTTGGCTGCGATAATGATCGGCACGCTCGATTCAGCTTGGATTTTCTCGAGCATGATCTTCGTTTCCGGCGAAGGCGGCATTCTAACGCAGATGCCGCCCAGCGGAATGTCATCGAGGAGACGAAGCCAGTCTTCCGTCGAAGCCTTCATTACAGCCGGGAAATCGGTCTGCAACTTTTGGAGAGGGTGATGCGGCATCAGCATCTGGCCAATGCATTCCCGTAGACTCATCGAGTCAAGAGTCTTGTCAACTCATGATTTCTGATCGATGCTCAATTCTTGAATCATTGTTGACTCTCCATATTCGTTTCGTCACCAAATCAGATGTGATCTCACGACGATTCCACCATGCACGCTGGCTGATCCTACGGGACTACCGGTCTGGGTGACAGACAGCAAAAAAGGAAGCATATCGTTCTGAGTAGAGAACTCGCTTGATCCGTTCCCCTCCGCCCGGCGCAGCTATTCCGGAAATCCAAATCGGGGCTCCCGTGCGCTATCGTTGGAGTCCAAATGTTGGCGCGCACCGCCATGCGCTAGACAGCGTGGCTCGCGAATGAACGCCGCGCGATGCTACCCGTCTTCCAGCGTGCTCGTGTCGCCCTCGGGGAGGCCGAGCTCGCGGGCTTTGAGCAGGCGGCGCATGATCTTGCCGCTTCGAGTCTTGGGGAGCGACGGGATGAAATCGATCTCGCGCGGCGCTACCGCCGTCGAAAGCTTCTCGCGGACGAACCGCATGATGTCGTTGCGCAGGGCGGTGCTCTCCTCGACGCCGTCGTTGAGCGCGACAAACGCTTTGACGATCTCCATCGCGATTGGGTCTGGTTTGCCGATGACCCCGGCCTCCGCCACATCGGGATGCTCGATCAGCGCACTTTCCACCTCGAACGGCCCCACCAGGTGTCCGGCGGTGTTGATCACGTCGTCGGCTCGTCCTTGGAACCAGAAGTATCCGTCCTCGTCCACGCGGGCGCGGTCTCCCGTTACGTACCAGCCCCCTCGGAACTTGGAGTTGTACATGGTTGGATTCTGCCAGTAGGCGTGGAACATCGACGGCCAGTTCGGGCGAACCACCAAGTTGCCGTCCTCGCCGACCGGAGCAGGGTTGAAGTCATCGTCCACGATCCCGAGTTCGACGCCAGGGATGGGACGGCCCATGGATCCGGGTTTGATCGGCATCGCGGCGTAGTTCGCGCACATGATCGCGCCGGTTTCGGTCTGCCACCAGTTGTCGTGGAACGGCATCCCGATCGCGCCTTCACCCCAGACCACCGCCTCGGGATTGAGAGGCTCGCCGACGCTGGCCGAGAAACGGAGGCTGGACAGATCGTATCTCTTGGGCACGTCGTCTCCGGCCTTCATCAGCATGCGGATCGCCGTCGGCGCCGTGTACCAAACCGTGACCTTGTGCTTTTGGATCTGCTCGTACCAGGCGCTGGCCCGGAAACCGCCCTCGTAGATCAACTGAGTCACGCCGTTGGTCCACGGCGCCATCATCCCGTAAGAAGTGCCGGTGACCCATCCGGGGTCGGCGGTGCACCAATAGATGTCGTCTTCGTGTAGGTCCAGCGCCCACTTTCCGGTCGCGTACTGCTGGACGGCGGCCTGGTGTCGGTGGACGGCGCCCTTCGGCTTGCCTGTCGTGCCCGACGTGTAGTGCATGATCGAGTAGTCGTACTGGCTGGTGTTGACGATCTCGAAATCGCTCGGAGCGGCGTCCATCTGTTCGTAGTAATCGAGATCGCCCGCTTCCAAGGCGGTCTGCTCGCGGTTGTTTTTGTTGATGATGATGGTATGCTCCAGAGCCGGGAGCTGGCCCAGGATACCGGAGACCTTGCGACGAAGGTCGGGTTGCGTGACCAGCAGTTTCGCGCCGCTGTCCTCGAGCCGGTCTCTCACGGGGTCTGGTCCGAACGCGGAGAACAGCGGGCCGGCTATTGCGCCGGCCTTGAGTATCCCGAAAAACGCGATGTACAGTTCGGGTATGCGGTCCAAGAAGAGGAACAAGCGATCGCCGGTCTCGACGCCCAGATTTTGGAGCGCGCCTGCAAACTTGTCGCTGAGCCGCTTCATTTGGCCGAAGGTGTAGTCTTCACGTTCGCCGTTTTTGCCCTCCCAGATCATCGCAATCTTGTCGCGGCGCGGCCCGTTCGCGTGTCGGTCGATGGCCTCGTGGGCTTTGTTAAGGCCGCCTCCGGGCAGCCAATCGAGCTCGGAGTAGAGTTGCTGCCAGTCGAATCCGCTTACGTCGTCCGGGTTCAGGTTTGGCTTGACCTCGAACTGGTCGATCGGCGGCTTTCCGATAGTTTCAAACGATGACGTGGTCACAGTCTTCCTCCGGCATGTTTCATGTTGCGGTGTACTGGGGCGTTCGCTCCGTATCCCTTCGAGAGGCGTACCGCGTCGTCAGGCAGTCGTGTTCCAGGTCCGGCGATTGCGGTTCGACACCGACATCGCGTAAGGGTGTTTGAGAGGGGCGTGATCTCCCGCCGCTTCCTTCGCCAACCACTCTGGGAAATTGGAGATATTATACACAAACAGTTCCATGTCGATGAGTGGGTTGCCACTGTCGATTATGTGAGATTTCGGTGAAGTGCGAAGCCGCGATTTGCATGGATTTGAGCGCCGACGGTGTGGCTTCTCTTTCTAGTTCCTTGACCCCTCAACCGACCCGTCAATATAATGGCGCAACCCAACCCTGCCCGAGGAGCGACCACGTGACGTACGAGATGCTGATTGTCGAAAGAGACGAATCCGTGGGCATCATCAAACTCAACCGGCCCGATGTGTTGAATGCCCTGAGCCGCCAGGTGTACAACGAGATCGACCTGGCGGTCACCGAGCTCGAAGACGACGATGATGTTCGCGCGATCATTTTCACCGGATCTGGCGATCGAGCGTTTTCCGCGGGCGCCGACATCCACGAGATGGCTCGGATAGCCGAAGACCCGAATCCTCCGCCTCTGGACCCGGACAGGCCGGAGATGACCTGGCACATCGCGGCGTGCACCAAGCCGACCATCGGCGCGATGAACGGACTTGCTTACGGCGGCGGAGCCGTGCTCGCTTCGAGCTTTGATATTCGTGTTGGCTGCGAGCGCTCCCGTTTTCGATTCCTGGCAGCCCAATACGGACGAGTGAACTCGACCTGGAGCCTGCCGATGCAGGTGGGATGGCCGATCGCCAAAGACCTGCTGCTAACTGCGAGAGTAGTCGGCGCGGAAGAATCGTACCGCATAGGGTTGCTCAACTATTTGGTCCCCGTGGATCAATTGATGGAAAAGGCGATGGAAGTGGCGAAGCAGGTGGCGGCCAACGATCCTCGGATGGTGCAGGGGATCAAGGACTTGATGATAGAAGACGTCGGCATGGCGTGGCGTGAAATGTACGACAGCGAGCTGGAAGCGCAAGCAGGCAAGCTCGCTCCCACTCCTGTGTTGGAGGGGTTCAAACCATTCCTCGATAGAAAGGGGCGCAAACAGGCATGACAGAACAGAACACACCATTGGCAGGATTGAGGTTCCTAGACCTCGGCAGGTATCAGGCCGGACCCCGGTGCGCCCTGATGTTCGCGAGGATGGGCGCTGAGGTCATCAAGATCGAAACCCCGGCGGGCGACGAGAGCCGCCGAAACGGTCCAACCGTTCGAGGTCAGAGCGCTTATTGGGTGCAATACAACAGCGGCAAGAAGAGCCTGTCCATCAATCTCAGGACGGATGAAGGCAAAGAGGTTTTGCGTGACCTTGTTAAAGTGTCCGATTTTTTCCTTCAGAATTTTCGCCCGGGAACGATCGAAGTCATGGGCTTCGGCTACGAGGAACTCAAGAAGCTGAACCCGAAAATCATCATGATCAACGTTTCCGCTTACGGCCAATACGGCCCGTACAAGGACCGCGTGGGGTTCGATCCGATCGGGCAAGCCATGGGCGGCCTGATGTCGCTGACCGGTTTCCCGGACGACCCGCCCATCCGGACATACTTCCCGCTGATCGACCGAATCACGTCGCTCCACGCCACGATCGGAGCGCTCGCTGCGTTGCGAGAGCGTGAGATCTCAAGCATGGGGCAGGCCATTGACGTGTGCCTCGCCGACACCGGCTTTACGACCAACGAGATTCCAATCTCCGCGTACCTGGGCTCCGGGTACGAGCAGCCACGTGAGGGCAACGGCAAGGGCCTCGGCGGAACATACCAGACCAAGGATGGCTGGATCATCATCGCCGCCAACAACGACGCGATGTGGGGCCGGATCTGCGAGGCAATGGACAAAGGCGAGTGGCAAGACGACCCTCGATTCAAAACCCGAGCGGATCGGCTCGAGAACAACGACGCGATCGAATCCGAACTCAGCGAGTGGTTCTCGATTCGCACGACGAAAGACGCCTCCGACCAGCTCTCGAGCTTCAGCGTGCCCTGTTCGCCAGTGAACACCGTCGCGCAGGCGGCCGTGGAGCCGCATCTGACCGAGCGCGAGATCATGATGGAAGTTCCGGACCCGATCGCCGGCAAGATGTGGGTCGCCGGCAAGATGATCAAGTTCGACCGCACGCCTATGGTCGTCGGTCCGACACCGGTAATCGGCGAGCACACGAACGAAGTGCTGTCCGACATCCTCGGCTACGACGACGACAAGGTCCGCGCTTTGCATGATTCCGAGGTGGTCCGAAGCACCGACGCGAGCGACGCTGCAGCCGATTAAGTCGAGCGGGGGGATTCGACCTGAAGGTCGAGATCACCTTTGATTCGGTGGTGCTCTGGCCCTCCCGGGCCAAGTCGTTCTGCGCATCAGCCGCGAGCCGACCAAAACGACTGCGAGGAATGCGAAATCCTCGCTGAGGAGCATCGATGGGCGAAGCGGGGAGCCTCGCGGGCAGAGTCGCGCTGGTAACCGGCTCCGGCCGGAACATCGGCCGCGCGACGATACTCGAGATCGCGCGCATGGGCGCCGACGTAGTCGTCAACTCGCGCTCCAACCGCGACGAGGCCGAATCCGTCGCCGACGAAGCCCGTGCATTGGGAGCCAGGGCGATGGTCGTCGTCGGTGTCGGAGACATAGCCCAAGTTGACGCAATGGTCGAAGTGGCGATCGCGGAGTTCGGGCGCGTCGACATACTGGTCAACAACGCTGGATTGCACAAAGCCAAGCCTTTCGTCGATATGACCGTCGAGGACTGGCGCGAAGTCAACGGCGTCACATGGATGGGCCGTTCTACGACTGCAAGGCAGTCGTCCCCGGAATGATCGAGTGCGGATATGGGGCCGGATCGTCAACGTGTCCGGCCTGAACGCGTTCAAAGGCCATGCCGGCTGGTCGCACGTCTCCGCGTCGAAGATGGGCGCTATTGGCATGACCCGAGTGCTCGCCGCCGAGCTCGCCCCGCACGGCATCATGGTCAACCATATCGTCCCTGGCGCGTTTGACACGTCGCAGACAGGTTCGCAGTCAGACCCTCCGACCGGCCAGCGGGCGGCTGGAATACCGGTCGGAAGACTCGGCGATCCAGCCGAAATCGCCAGAGTTTGCGCGTTCCTCTGCTCGGACGCCGCCAGCTTCCTAACCGGCCAAACAATCCACGTAAACGGCGGAGCGCTGGCGCCATGACGTCTGGATGGGGCCACGCCCGACCGGCGGCATGGACGGTATTTCGTAGGGGAGGGTTTCAAACCCTCCCGAGGGGTGCCCCTAAATACTCGCGGATATTGGCTGTACCATCCGCGATGAAAACTCATCATCCCCGTAAACGCGCAACATGGCTTCATGGGCGGGTTTGAAACCCGCCCCTATGGTATGGTGTACCGCGCCATACGCGGTCATCGCAAATTCACCGAATCTGGGGTACAGGCTTCGACACAACCGACGGGAGGAGACAACAAATGCCGATCGGACTGACTTCATACAGACCACCCGTCATGGGTGTCACCCACATGGTGTCGGCAGGCCATTACCTGGCCGCGTCGGCTGGCTACCGAATCCTCGAGCAGGGCGGAAACGCCATTGACGCCGGGGTCGCCTCCGGAATCGCGATCAACGTGACGTTGCCCCACGCGACCAACTTCGGCGGCGTGGCACCGATCATCCTCTACCTCGCCGAAGAAGACCGCGTCGTCACCATCAGCGGACTAGGACGGTGGCCGCAAGCCGTGTCCATCGAGTACATGCAGAAGCACGCCGGAGGCCAGATCCCTCGCGGGATGCTGCGGTGTATCACGCCGTCGGCGCCCGACGCCTGGCTCACAGCGCTCGAACGGTACGGAACGATGACGTTCGAGGATGTCGTCACGCCGGCGTTGGAGCTTGCGCGTGACGGCTACCCGCTGTCGGCCCCTGCCGCCAACTCGTTGGCGGCATCGTTCAAGGTCCCGGACAACCACGACGATCTTTGGGAGTCGACCCGAGCGGTGTTCATGCCCAGTGGCCGAGCGCCGAAGATCGGCGAACCACTCGTTCAGAAGGAACTCGCGAACACGTTCGAGCGCCTGATCGAGGTCGAACGCGCCAATGCGTTTAAGGGCCGGGCTGATGCGATCAGATCGGCGCGCGACTACTTCTACAAAGGAGACATCGCGGACGAGCTCGTAGAGTTCAGCGACCGCGCGGGCGGACTTCTGACGAAAGAAGACCTCCGCGACTTCTCCGTCCAGATCGAAGAGCCGGTTGTCGGCGGATTCCGCGAGTTCGAAGTGCTCACCTGCGGTCCATGGTGCCAGGGGCCGGTGGTCGCCCAGACGTTGCAGATGCTCGAAGACGACGACCTCGGCGCGATGGGTCACAACAGCACCGACTACGTCCACCTCGTGTCGCAGGCGCTGAACCTGTCGTTCGCCGACAGGCATCACTACTACGGCGACCCTGACCTGGTCGACGTGCCGATCGATGGAATGATGGCCAAGGGCTACACGTCCGCTCGCCGAAGCATGATCGACATGGACAGGGCGTTCCAGGAGATGCCGCCTCCGGGCGAGCCGTGGGCTTACCAGAGCGGTTCGAATCCCAGACGCGCAAGCTCCCCGTCGACGGCGAAACCGGGCGGATTGGAACAAGACACGTCCTACGCATGCGTAGTCGATCGCTGGGGCAACGCGTTCTCGGCGACTCCTAGCGACGGGCTCTTCGGCGCTCCGATCGTACCGGGACTCGGACTGATGATCTCGTCGCGAGGCACCCAGAGCTGGCTCGACCACGACCACGCGTCCAGCCTACAACCAGGAAAGCGGCCGCGGCTCACACCTAACCCCGCGATGGCGTTCAAAAACGGAAAGCTGTTCATGCCCTTCGGCACGCCGGGCGGCGATGCCCAAGGCCCAGCGATGGTCCAGACGTTCCTCAACATCATCGAATTCGGCATGGACCCGCAGGCGGCGATTGAAGCCCCGCGATTCGTGCCCTGGAACTACCCGAACTCGTTCTGGCCGCACACGTACCTGCCGGGGCGGATTCACGTCGAAGGCCGCTACTCGCGCGAGGTCAACGGCGAGCTCGAGAGCCGCGGCCACGACCTCCGAGCCGTCAACGACTGGGCGCCCGCGATGGGCTCGGTGTCGGCAATCGTCGTCGACCAAGAATCCGGCGTCCTGAAGGGCGGCGCAGACCCCCGACGAGACACGTACGCAATCGGACGTTGATCGATGGGCGCTTGGTATAATCCGTATACTGGATAGCCCGGAGTTCCTACAACAATCTCAAGAACCGCCCAAAGAGAGTCCAGAGGGATATTCCCTCTGGCAGGGGGTTGGGGGATGTGCCCCCAATACCACAACCCTCGAGGGCGGGCGGATACCAGGCAATGCCCGACTTGAGATAATGTGGTATTTGGTTGGAGTAGTTGACCTGAAGATCACAGTCAGGTTTTTCGCTAGCTACAGAGAAAAAGCCGGCACGAGCCAAACCGTCGTGGACGTGCCCGAAGGCTGCACGGTGGCGTCCCTTGCCGCGCAACTCGCCAATTCGTATCCGGACCTGACCTCCAGGCCGGGTGCATTGGTCGTCGCGGTTAACCAGGAGTACCGCGAGCACACGTTCGAACTCAGCGACGGCGACGAAGCGGCGCTGATCCCTCCCGTGAGCGGAGGACGCTCGTGATCGAGATCACCCACGACGAGCTCGACGCCAAACGCATCACCGATCTGGTCGCCGACGATGGCGCTGGCGCGGTGATCACGTTCCTCGGAACCACCCGCGACAACACGGCCGGCCGCCAGGTCCGATTCCTTGAGTACGAGGCGTACCGCCCCATGGCCGACCAGCAACTGGCTAAAGTCGCCGAAGAGATGAGCGAGCGCTGGGACCTGAAAGGCGTCGCGATCTCACACCGCCTCGGCCGTCTGGCCATCGGCGAAACAAGCCTGGTCGTTGCCGTCTCCTCAGCCCACCGTTGCGACGCGTACGAAGCCAGCGCCTTCTCCATCGACCGCATCAAGCAGATCGTCCCGATCTGGAAGAAAGAGTTCTTCGAAGGCGGCGAGGTCTGGGTCGGCAGCCAAGAGGACTTTGACCCGTTGGGGGCTGTTTAGCTGCCGAACTCGAAGCCAGAACTGAGAGGACGGCCGAGCCGCGCAGGCACGAGTGGCCGAACGGCGTCGCCATTCGACCACTCGTGCCTAGCTGAGCACCAGCGTAATCGGTTGCCTCTCGGTGGCAGCGCGCATTTGGGCCACGTCAAAATCGGCGACGATTGACCATGACACTTCGCGTAGCGAGGCCGTCGGGTCCGACATGTGTCGAGGAGTGTCTGGGCCAATCTCCAATCTGATGCTGTGCCTGCTGGTCGCTCCTGAGCCGAGTTGAGTTTCCGAGAGAAACACGTCGCTGCTGTGAGAGTACGATTCGTCGTGATTGCTGGTCACCTGCTTGTTTCCCGTGACCGTCATCGCGGGGGAGCCGGGACCCGGACCGCTGCCCGCTTTCGTTATGGGGACGGTGACGGTCTGCGTTTAAATCTCCTGGCACACCAGGCTGACCCGGTCCTCTCGAATCACAACTGTAGACCGTCAGCGAAAGTGGGACACATTTGGGCCTGAAATTAACAGAGACTCACATTAGGTAAAGCGAGCTCCTGACAGGGGGATAGAATGTCCCCAGGGAAGGAGCAGCAGCGATCGAGAACACAGAAGATAAGAACCTAGCTGCAGAAGAGCGAAGCCAGGACACGAAGCGATTCGTTTGTCAGGTTCGATCGGCCACCCGAAGGAAGTACACCCCAGAAG
>PVBE012543363.1_pt1 | contig 141112 bp, 135 predicted proteins | sample 1631181 | NCBI WGS metagenome assembly PVBE01 (sample SAMN08397723, study PRJNA350692) | Marine metagenome, whole genome shotgun sequencing project. | isolation source: water | place: Pacific Ocean | collected 2012-04
CTACGTTCACCATCGTTCTTCTCTTTTTAAGGTTTGTCATCGTGACTCTTCCTTGCTAAATTCGGGCTTGAAGCCCATTCGACTGTTCGAGATAAATAATCGGGTCGATCCAGTGCCCTCGCTTGTTAACGGTCTTTGCGGACCTTAAAATCATCGGGCTACTGGATCGGTAACTAGCTGGTAACTGGTTACGGGCTTCACTTTAAACCAAAGAATATAGAATAAGAAATGGGCCGATTTGACCATACAATCAAATCAAGGAGATGCCGCAAGCGGCGCTCATTACTAACAGCGTTATCTAACTGGATAATTCGACAACACAGATGAGAAGAAAATGCAGGTGTTAAAAAATTCAAAAAATGTATTTGCGTTAGCACTAATTCTGCCGATCTGGTTCGTCTCGACGTCCTATGCTCAGACAAAAACCATTAAGGATGGTGTGTATACCGAAGCACAGCTTGCAGCTGGTCAAAATGCGTACGAAGCCAACTGTAATGCGTGCCATGACATAAAATTTTATAGGGATATATGGAAAGGCTGGATAGACAAGCCTCTATTGAACTTTTGGTACATAATTGTTGCAGAAATGCCTGCAGATAATCCTGGATTTTTATTGGATACAGAGTACACAAATATTGTCGCAAATATACTCTCGGAGATGGGTTTTCCCTCGGGAGAGTCGGTGCTCGATCCGAACGATGGCATGGACGAGATCAATATTGTAGCGCCATGATCTGAATGTACGATGACTAAATGAGTATTGAGCTATAGCCGAGGAATTTTGAATGGCGCGACGGGTTGATATCATCGCTAATTGGCAGCTGTTACGCATTAATGGTTGAGATTTACCCAGAATATGACTGACAATTGGCGTATCACATACAACAATAAAATCCAGAGGAAAATGCAATGAGAATTACTAAAAAGGCACTGTGGGCTATTTGTTTGACTGCAGCGGCACTACTGGGCATACAAGCCATAGCCCAAAACGTCGAGCCGGACGAGCTGGGTTTCATCATCGGCCAGCCTGAAGATCTGCTGCCAGCCGATGGTGCCCGCAGCGTGCTTATCTATGGCAACCCGAGCAAACCCGGTCTATATGTCATGCGCATTACGTTTCCACCGGGCGCAGGCAGCCGACCGCACTATCACAGCACGGCACGTTATATCACCGTCATCAAAGGCACCTGGTATACCTCCTGGGGTCCCGAGTCGGATGTTTACGATCCGGACAACATGATAGCGGTCAAGGAAGGCACTTTTATCTACCAGCCACCGGAAGGGCATCACTACGACATGGCCAAGGATGAAGCCGTGACTGTGCAGATTATGGGTATGGGCCCCGTCGTCACCACATCTATACCGCAGAATTAATGTCGTAACGCCTGGACTTTACTCCAAGACAAAATCGCCACCACTCCTGTCCTCGTGTTCGAGAATAGGAGTGGGAGTTCTACTGCCTAGCTGGTAACTACTGGTAGTTTGCCGGGGAGTCCCCATTCCGCCCAGGAACCATCGTATACCGACAGATTCTCATAACCGGCGACATTGGCTGCCAGGGTGAGGATGCACGCCGTAATGCCTGATCCACAGCAGGTAATGACTTTTTTATCAGTCGAGGCGAAGTTGGTAAATATGTGCTGTAGCTCATCGGCAGGTTTCAGAAAGCCGCCATCGAGAACCATCGGAAAGGGCAGATTTTTGGCATTTGGCATGTGCCCCTCTCTTACCTCTGGTCTTGGTTCCGCTTCCAAGCCTTTGAAGCGGCCTGCCGAGCGCGCATCCAGGACAGTGCAATTGGAATCATTCAGTGCCGCCAATACTACGTTGAAATCACAAAACAGGGCTTCATCGAGATGGGCCTGAAAACACCCTGGTTCAACGTCGGCGTATTCGTCGGCCATGTCATTGCCCGCTTCGATCCAGGCTGGCAAACCGCCATCGAGTACGGCGACCTGCCTATGACCCATGGCCCGAAACATCCACCAGGCGCGGGGGCTGGCGTAGAGCCCGACATCATCATAGACCACGATGATGCTGTCCTGGTTGATCCCCTGTTTGCCTACTTCTGCTTCGAACAATTCGGCGCTGGGCATCATGTGGGGCAGTGAACTATTGGGTTTACAGACCCGCTGATCGTAATCGAAGCGTCGTGCTCCGGGGATGACACGACACAATTCGCCCTTATTAATGGACTGGTAGCCTGGCACAACCGGTGGAACCGAGGCGTCCAGCACGACCAGCCGCTCATCGCTCAGGTTTTGCTCGAGCCATTTAATATTCACCAGCGGAGAGTCTATTTGAATCATGATTGAGAGTATCGACTAAAGTTGTAGTAGAAACTGCTGCAGCTTGTCTTTCAGCTTTGCTGTATTTTCCGGCCCGATTCGAATCAGTTGCTTGTGTACTTCCTGCAGGTTCTCGATGCTGGCATCGGCATACAGAAGCATAACTGATGGTTTCACTAGCTGATAAGGCCCTTCCACGTCTGTGGTGCGCAGCACTGTAGTGATGGCACTGCGCAGCGTAGCATCGAAACTCACGTTACGAAAACCGATTTCAGCATAGGCTTGCTGAAACAGCGGTGACAGCGTGCGATAGAAGGCCATAGCCGCGTCGCTATCGATGGAGACAAAAGTATCTACGACCTGGTCGAAGCGGGCATGAGCGCTGTCGTCCATCACAAATAAATTGTCATCGATATTACGCGTTGGCATTTCCTGCTGAACGCCTTTATAGGGTAGCCCGGTTTGTGGGAACTCCCCGCGGCTGATGTTTTCTACAAACACCACGAACTTGCGTACGATCTGGTCGTCCGCCAGCAGTTGCAACAGCGCTGCACCATTTTGTATGGCGCGCAATCCTTCGAAGACGAAATCATCACTGTTATTCAGCCTGGGCAGCTGAATAACATCCGCATCTACCGGTTCCTCTACCACGGCTTCAGGAATGGGCACTTCCTCCGGAGGCTCTTCGATAACTGGCTCGGCACTGGCGATAGTAACCGGTTCCGGTTGCGGCTGGATGCGAATCTGAGGAAGCGTAGGCGTTATTGCCTCTACAGCTTCCGGTTCAGCCGGTTGCAGCGCGGGAGGCTGAATCACTACAGTGGTGGTGCCTGTTGGAGCTTCGAAGGTGATGGCAAAATACACCAATGACAGTAACGTTAATACCGCCACGAGGGCAATTATGGTAAGCCCGGCCTTAGACATAGTTCGCTCCAACCCCTGCTGAGGTGAAGTATTCTGTCACAGCGCCTGAACCGCTACAACAAGGCAGCCCGGCTCGTCACTTTAGGGTCAGCTATTGTCATATTTCGAACACAATTCCAAGGAGCCTGGCAGCATTAGCTAATAGTTGAGTGGAAAAACACAAAAAAACCCGATCACCGTTCAGTGATCGGGTTTTTTAGAGAAAAACGAATAAACGCGTTTCTAGCTTTTGGGAAAACCCAATTCTCCCATGGTTCGGGTTAAATCCCGTCCCGCCGTTGCCGGATTGGTTTGCTTGTCGATCTTCAGGATCGTACCTTGCTTATCGATGTAATAGGTCCAGCGATTTGCGAACCCTGCATCTGATAGTACTTCATAGGCACCGGTCATCTCCTTGGAAGGATCTGACAGGATTGGAAACCCGGCTTCATGCTCGTTAGCAAAAGCCGTATTGTCTTCCAGTGTATCTACACTGGTCATGAAGTATGCAACGTCGAAACTCTGAATTTCTCTGGCACTGTCACGCAGCGCTTTACATTGCATAGTTCAGCCACCGGTAAAGGCTTTGGGAAAGAAGGCAATGACCATGGGTCGCACGCCCAGAAATTGGGACAGGGAATAGGTCTTGCCATCTGATGCCTGCAGCAAGAAATCGGGCGCTTTATCACCCTCTTCCAGTGCTGCAGCAAATTGGCTAGCGAGAGCAAGCGTGGCGATTACAGCCGACAGCAGGACTCGACTTAGCAGCTTGGCAAATTGAGACATAATCTTCTCCTTTATTATTAGAGACCGGCGACCCGCAGGCAGACCACCGACCATCCCTCTTGTACCCTGTGTGGTTGGAAAATTCCAGTAAAAACAGGTCGAGAGAGCGTTTTTCCAACGCCAGGATGATTGGGAATCCTCAGAACAGGGTCATACGGTTGGCGGCTCGCAATAGTTGCTCCGATTCGGTCTGTAGCTCGGCGATTTGACTCTCCAGCTGCTGGTGTTCGCCATTACTCAGCTCGCTACTGGTATCCTTGATGAGCCGCAGTCTCGCAATGGAGCTGGTGATTTGTCGGGTATAACGAGTTAGAAACATCCGCTTGGCATCGCGCTGGGATTGCCGATAGCGGGGATTTTCAACCTGCACGGTATAACACTGGCGCACTACCTGGCCTCGTGAATTAGTCACGTTCTGGCAGCGAGTCTGATTCACGAAGCGACTGGCAGTTCCCTCGAAAGCGGTATAGGGAGTGGCGGCAGCGGACCTGGCCAGGGTCAAGTCTGCCTGTGACTTGCCATAAATCATCGTCAGCAGGCTCTCCGGTTTGATATCGCTGTGCAGTTCTGCAGATTCGATAAGCCGTTCATAAAAGTCGCTAAGATCTTCGGCTGTGTTGAGCAATCCCCGGCCCGACTGGTCCAGCAGGTTCTCGCGGATTACTCGCAGCTTCCAACCGCCAAAATCATCGACCGCTGTCAGGTACTGAGAATCGGGTAATTCATACACCCGGCTGGAGATGTGGTAGTTGAGTTGTTGCAAATCGTCTACTGCACTCCATTCCTCCAGTTTGCCATTGTTTTCGATCAAGGCTTCGATGATGGGGAATTGCTGTTCGCTGTAGAGACCAGTATTGATGCGGGCAATCTGCAACGCTTCGCTATAGAGACTAATGGCACTGGCATAGTCTTCCAGCTGCCGGTAGAAGTTGGCGAAATCGGCATAGGCTTCGATCAGTGCGGCATCATAGACACCCAACTCACTTTGCATGTTTTCAATGGCACTTGCGCGGGCTGCCAGTTCGCGGCCGATCTCCAGTGCCCTGGCTTCATTTGCTACGCCTGTCGCTTCCGCTACCTGCTCGTCACTCGATGTTGAGGGTTGCTGAGCAAGCACCAGATTTGTCGAAAACACGCACAGACAAACAGCCAGGCTTAGCCCCAAGTATCTCGAATCGAAAGGTTTTAACAGTGTCGGCATTGTTGAAGTCTAATACTCTTTCTGGCAATCACATAGCCACGCTAAATCGTATCAAGTTTTAACCCTTATACCGATATTGACCTGTATCAAAATTGAATCAATTCGCTGGCTTGAAAATGGCCCTGATCTTATTCGAAATTCCTGAATAACAGACTATTTTAATTAGTGTTTTTTGATTCAGCCCCATTTATTAGCAGGGCTGGTGTGACAATATGCCACATGGGTCTAAAAACACCACAAGCCTATAATTACGCTGCCTGAAAATTAGCTTAGGGAGAGCTGTGTGAGCACTAAAACACTATCGAGTTCACTAGGATTGTCGATTTCCCTGTTGGTAGGAAGTACAACGGTTGTTGCTCAAACGCCCAGTGCGCAAGTGGAAGAAATCACCGTCATCGGCCGCCAGGAATTTATCGAGAAGGAATTTACCGCGCGCCGCACTGGATCCAATGTCGATCCGGCCAAACTGATGAACCAGGTCCCCGGTGGTGCAGCCAACAACAACGGTCCATTAACCGGGATGATTCAATATCGCGGCATGTTCGGCCCGCGCATGAACGTGCGCGTGGACGGCATGTTGATTCATGGTGGCGGCCCGAACTGGATGGCGCCACCGCTGCATCATATTCCAGCAGGTCTGATGGAGGAACTGGTGGTCGAACAGGGCATTCCGTCAATTAGTACCGGCGCGGGCATCGGGGGTGCAGCGACTGCGTTGTGGAAACGCCCATCCTATTCCAGTGGTAGCGGCTTGGATTTCACCGGTGACACAGAGGCCGCCTTTGGCTCCGTCGATGACGGTACAAGCATTTCTGGGGTGATTGGTTTTGCTTCGGAAAATCAGCGCATTTACGCCGTGGGCAGCTTCGATGAGGGGGATGATTATGAATCGGCCGAGGGCGATGTGGCTGGCACGGAGTATGACCGTGATGTGTATGGCCTGGGTTATGGATTTCGCAGCGGTGTTCATGAATTCGACATTAATGTACATCGCATAGAAACCGACGATACCGGTTCTCCCAGCCTACCCATGGATATCGCCTTTTTTGAGACCGATGTCTGGAATGCGAGCTACAAAACTGAACTCGGTAGCGCCGGGCTCGAGATCCGAGTCTACGGTTCCGAAATCGAACACGGTATGAGTAATTCACTGTTACGAACCGCTCCGGACTTCTCCAGCCTGATGCTACCCCCATTTGTTGGTGACGATAAACGCTTTGCCGAATCCGACAGTGATGAATTCGGCTTCAAGGTAGCACTGGACTGGGCCGTCGGAAATGGAACTGCCGTGATCGGTATCGAAGGCAAGGATGCAGAACACGATGTGATAGTGACCGACCCTGATTTCGCACCGTTCTACGTCAATAACTTCAACGACATCGACGTGGAGATCCTCTCCTACTTTGGCCAGTGGTCCACGTTGGCAAGCGATCGCTGGTATTTCGAGGCCGGTGTCAGAGTGGAAGAAGTGGATATGAGCGCTGGCATGGTAGATGCCATGCCGGCCGATATGGTGGATATGAACCCGGCGATGTGGCCGATGGGCACTCCCCCTCGCGCTGTATGGATGTTGCGGCAGGGCTTCAATACAGCGGATCGCAGTCAGAGGGACACTAACGAGGACTGGGTTCTGAAAACTCGCTATCAGGCCACTGACAATCTGGTGGTCGAACTCGGCCTGGCCCAGAAGACCCGCTCACCGATGTACCAGGAGCGTTACCTGTGGATACCGCTGGAAGCGAATGCCGGTATCGGCGATGGCAACAACTATGTCGGAAATCCGGAACTGGACCCGGAAGAAGCGGAGCAGATCGAGTTGGGATTTGACTGGGATTTCGGTGACTACTATTTCTCACCCCGCATATATCACCGCGAAGTGGACGACTATATCCAGGGTGTACCGGCCACCAACATGATGGTCATAGCCGTTTCCGGAAATGCCAACGGGGATGCGACTCCCCTGATGTTTGCCAACACCGACGCGGAATTCGATGGTATCGATTTGAGCTTCGGCGCCCGTTTGAACAACGACTGGCGTCTCGAAGGTATCGCCTCAATGGTTGAGGGTGATCGCGACGATATCAGCGATCACCTGTATCGGGTTAACCCAGACAACCTGAGGCTCGCCCTGTATTACGAGACTGCTAACTTCACAGCGAAGATCGAACAGGTACTGGTGGCCGAGCAGGACGATATTTCCTTCACCAATGCTTTCGATCCTTTTAATGGCAATAACTCAGCGGATAAGACAGACAGTCATGAACTGACCAATGTGTTTCTAACCTGGGTATTGGACAATAACTGGATAATCTCAGCGGGTGCTGAGAATCTGTTCGATGAAGATTATGTGGATCATTTATCTGGTTTTAATCGCGTGGTAAATAGCGCCGTGCCGGTTGGTAGTCGCATGTTTGGTCGTGGCCGTAATCTTTTCGGTCGCGCACAGTTCCAGTGGTAAGTAGATTTTCCAGAGCTGACCTCAGAAAATTCCCAACGGGGATCTTCTGAGGTCGCCACTGCTGCTACTGGCATCCTTCATAGCTAGCCCATCAAACACGTTTCAATCCATGCTGGTCGAGTCGCCAGCATAGTGTCGCGATGCGATCCTGCCCGAAGAAGGGCTCTGCTTCGAAGACGAAAGTAGGTACGCCCCAGTGGCCTACCTGATCCAGATTTGCCTGATTGCGTTCGATCTCCTCAAGGTGATCGCCTTCGGGAAGATGGGATTTCATTTCGGTCAGATCCAACCCCGCTGCTGTAACCGCCGCGCCCAGAATGTCATCCCTGTTCCAGTCTCTGGTTCCACCGAAGATCAGGTGAGAAACCTGCTTGGCAAAATCGACTCCCCTGCCCTGGCGCTGGGCTTCGACTCCCAGCTTGGTTAGCTCGTAGATAATCGGCTGCTGCTTGGCGATTTCGAATGTCTGCATGTCCTGCACGACCGGATCGGGATTCGGCCACTGATTCGGCAAACCGAGAAAGTCGGCACGGCGTGGCCAGTCCAGCTGGATATAGCGCGCCCGCTTGGCATTGGCAGGATCGAAAAACTCCGGGGCGCGCACGGCGATAGGCAGGACGGGACGCAGATTAACTGCTACCTGGTAATCTTCTCGCAGCTGCAAGATCTGGGGTGTCGCCAGATAGGAATAGGGGCTTCTGAACGAAAAATAGACATCGATCGATCCCATCATGAACTTATCGTGCCTGTTTCGGAGATTTCATAAAGGCCTGCTAAAGTGACTCCAGCCAGGCATCATCAGATTCCTCGGTGATATCTGCAAACAAGGGAGACGACAGATAGCGCTCACCCGTATCGGGAAGCATCACCAGGAAGGTGCTCCCCTCTGGCGCACTCTGGGCTACCTTGAACGCACCTGCCATGGTGCCACCGGCTGAGATACCGCAGAATATACCCTCTTCAGCAGCGAGGCGCTTGGCGGTGCCTATTGCCTCATCATCTGTGACCTGCACAATTTTGCCGACTACCGATCGATCGAGTACTGCCGGAATGAAATCCGGTACCCAACCCTGAATCTTGTGAGGCGCCCAATCGTTGCCAGACAGCAGTGCCGCAGCTTCCGGTTCGATGGCAATGATCTGGGTGTCTGGACGAGCCAGTTTGATGACTTCCCCCGCACCGGTCAGAGTGCCGCCGGTGCCCCAGCCAGTAACGAAGTAATCCAGTTCTGCGCCAGCGAAATCCCGCAGGATCTCAGGTCCGGTAGTGTTGCGGTGATAGGCCGGGTTGGCGGGATTCTCGAACTGCCGGGCCAGAAACCAGCCGTGTTGTGCCGCGAGTTCTTCGGCGCGTTTAACCATACCCGTGCCTCGCTCGGCGGCGGGAGTCAGGATCACCCGTGCACCCAGCGCCTTCATGATTTTGCGCCGCTCGATGGAAAATGTTTCAACCATAGTAGCCACGAAGGGATAACCCCTGGCAGCACACACCATGGCCAGGGCGATGCCGGTGTTGCCGGAGGTCGCCTCGATTACCGTCTGGCCTGGCTTGAGTGCGCCACTTTTTTCGGCGTCTAAGATAATGGCAATAGCCAGTCGATCTTTCACCGAACCAAGGGGATTAAACGCTTCCAGTTTGGCATAAATATTCTGATTTGCGGGGCCGATGCGCTGCAGCTTTACGACGGGAGTGTTACCGATTGTTTCGAGGATACTATTAAAGATCATGATGTTTCCCTTATTGTTGGCCGGAACGACTCGGCACCGGAATCATAGGCAATTGGTAGGAAAACCGAAACAGGAAATCTGAAATTAATCGGGTCAGAGCAATCCTGGAAGAACGAATCCCAAGCCAGCCTTAAACACATGACAGGATAATGTAGCGAAAAAGCACACAGGTGACAGGCTCCGGAGCCTGTCACCTGTGTGCTGATTCCATTTCCTTGTGCAGATGCAGCGGCACAAGAAGTTCGACATTAGACTTCAGAGAAGAATCGCAAGCTTGCTTGTTCTTAATCGCTGGCACCCACCACTGACTGCAACACGCCGCGACACATTGTCAGCATGACAAAACCTACGAGCTGCGTTACTCTCGGGGATTGTTTGCCCACATTTGCAATTTATTGATTAGAGAAGATGTGCCCAAAATAGAGAGGTACCAATAATGATAATTACTCGTCAGCTCATTCGTTCCCCACATCACTCCATCAGACTGATCAAGACAGCCCTGCTGAGCATGATTCTAAGCGTCGGTTTCAGTGCCGCGGCGCAGGACACGCTTGAGTGGACGACCCTGGGTAACGATTTCGCACATACCCGTTCCACAACAGCGAATCAGATTACGGCTGAAAATTTTGCTGACCTGAAAGTCGCCTGGGAATGGGACGGCGCCAGCTTCGAAGCACAGAGTGGTCGATCCACTCCCAGCTTTATTAATGGCCGACTTTACACCGTGGCAGGAGCCCGGCGTCATGTGGTGGCAATCGACCCAAAATCCGGGGCAACCATCTGGTCATACCGTGAGCCCGACACACCGCGCTGGAACTATTCTATGCGGGCCGACTACGGCAAGGGTGTGGGCTATGCCAATATCGATGGCCGTGACATCATTTACATTATTTCACCGGGATTCTTCTTAACGGCACTCGATGCAGAAACTGGCCGACCACTGGAAGGCTTCGGCGAGAAGGTTCCAGTCGAAGGATTTCCGGAAACCGGTGTAGTCGATCTGCTGAAAGATCTGGGTCATCCCTACGATCCCTACGAAGGACTGCCCCTGGAACGAGGTTATATCACCTCTTCCTCACCACCAATTGTAGTTAACGACGTTATCATCGTCGGTAATTCCGCCGAGCAGGGCTATCACCAGTCCCGCATCGAAAACGTACCAGGGGATATTCTCGGCTACGATGCACGCAGCGGCGAATTTCTGTGGAAATTCAACGTGCTTCCCCAGCCCGGCGAGTACGGTCATGAAACCTGGGAAAACGATGCCTGGCAATATACCGGAGACATCTCATCCTGGGCTCCCATCTCCGCTGATCCCGAACTGGACCTGGTTTACATCCCCACCAATGGGGTCACCATCGACTATTACGGTGGTCACCACCCTGGTGACAACCTGTATGGCACCAGTCTGATTGTGCTCAATGCCAGCACCGGCGAAAGAGCCTGGCATTTCCAGATGGTGCACCATGATATTTGGAACTTCGACACGCCGACGGCCCCGATTCTGCTGGATGTAAACACACCCAACGGGATCACGCCGATCGTCGCCCAGGCTACCAAGCAGGGTATTGTCTATACCTTCAATCGTGAGACCGGTGAGCCCATATGGCCAATCGAAGAAGTGCCTATGCCGGCGTCCACTGTGCCCGGTGAGCAGCTTGCTGCGACTCAACCCATACCGACCAAGCCGCCACCGTTTGAATACACCGGTTCCAGCGAAGAGTTACTGGCAGATTTCACTCCAGAGATTCGACGTCAGGCACTGGAGGCAGTGGCCGAGTTCAATATGGGCCCCCTGTTCAATCCTCCGATCCAAGCCAATCACCCTTCGGGCAAGCTGGCCTCACTGATGTGTCCCTCAGGCGCGGTGAACATTACTCACCCGCCGGTGGCCGATCCTGCATCCGGAGTGATGTACATCATGTCCCGCTACAGTTGCGGATCACGACGACTGGTCACGGGCGAGGAAGCGGATACCTATTACGAAGCGCCAACCGGCGCGACGCTATCCCGCTATGCAGCTGCCAGTGGCGGTCCATCGCCACGGCATCCGGCGGGAATTCCGCTCTGGAAGCCACCCTATAGCCGTATTACGGCGATCGACATGAACAGCGGCGATCACCTATGGATGCTACCAGCCGGTTATACCCCGGAGCGCATTCAGAATCTGCCTGCGCTGGCGGGAGTCGATATCGGCAATACCGGTTCAGGTGCGGTGGGCCAAATGGTTGTGACAGCTAACATGCTGATTTATAGCAATATCACCAGTGATGGTACGCCACATCTCTTCGCCGTAGACAAGACCACTGGTGAGGAATTAGCACGCGTGGAAGTGCCGGCAGCGACCCGTTATGGCATGAGCTCCTGGGTGCATGATGGCAAGCAGTACGTCATAATGCAGACTGGCAGCTCGCTCACTGCAATGGCTTTACCAGACTAGAGACTAGAAAAATATCACTAAGTATTGAACAACAATCGAGGAGTCAATCGATGAAGAAAACCCTACTGTTAACCTCTGCTGCTCTCATCACTGCAGCGGCAACTTTTTCAACAATCAATTCGCAAGAGAATGAAATGAGCTTTTTCATTACCAGTGTAGGTTCCGGTGACGGTGCCAATCTGGGGGGACTGGCGGGCGCCGACGCGCATTGTGCCAACCTGGCTCAATCCGCAGGTTCACGTGGCAAGACCTGGCGTGCCTATTTGAGCGCCCATGCCAGCGGTAATTCAGCGGCGATTGATGCGCGTAACCGCATCGGTTTTGGTCCCTGGTATAACGCCAATGGCGTCGAAGTGGCATCCAACGTGAATAATCTGCATGGTCCAAGTAACGGCCTGAGCAAAGAAAATTCAGTGACTGAAAACGGTGACACGGTAAAAGGACGTGGTGATACTCCCAATCAGCACGACATCCTGACGGGTTCCACGCTGGATGGGCGTCTCATCGAAGACGGCAGCAACCATACCTGTAACAACTGGACGGCAAATGGTCAGGGTACTGCTCAGGTAGGTCACTTCGACCGAACCGGTGGTGGTCAGAACCCAACTTCCTGGAACAGCGCACACGGTTCGCGCGGCTGCTCCCAGGAAGACCTGGTCGGCACCGGCGGTAACGGCTACTACTACTGCTTCGCAATCGACTAGATTCGATCAGCAATAAAATGGGAAAGGTGTGGCTGCTGCAGTCACGCCTTTTTTAATGCAAAAGAAGTGGAAGTAAGCCACGCGGAAGACCATGCCTGTACTCCCTAGGGGCTGAAGTACACTCTACCGAGAAACAATCCTAAGCCACATCGAAAGTAGGAAGTGTTATGAAGCTATACGGTATGGAGCAGTCGCGGTCTTTCCGATGCCTCTGGGCATTGGAGGAAGCGGGCATTGAGTATGAGTACGTGCCCGTTAAACTACGCACGGTCGCGGAAGATCCCGATAGTGCACAGCACCCCAGCTATCTGGCAGTTAACGTACAAGGCAAAGTGCCTACACTAGTGAACGGCGATCTGGTTCTCACAGAATCGGTAGCTATACTCTATTACATCGCTCGCCTGGCACCGGAATCTGGATTACTGCCGAATGCCAGCATGGATGTCTATGCACAGCTGGATGAAATGGTTTGCTTCGTTTTGGCGGAGTTGGAACAACCCTTATGGAGCAAAGGCAAACACACGTTTGCATTACCAGAAGAACAGCGGATTCCCCAGTTACTCGAAACTGCTAAATTCGAATTTTCCAAGGCGATAAATGCCCTGGATCATTTGTTAGGTGACGGAAAGTTTGCGATAGCAGACAGCTTCACCCTGGCGGATATTCTGTTAGCCCAGACATTTAACTGGGCAATTCGATTCGAGTTCGACGTACCCGAAAAATATGTCGAGCTACGTGACAGACATTACGAGCGACCCGCAGCAAAACGAGCCATGGCCGTAATTACATAACGATGATTCGCACCTGTTTCCTGCTACTCATTTCTCTGGCAGGCATCCAAGCAAGCTGGGCTCAACGTCCATCGACACTCGATGCCAGTGCGCTGGACTTCTATCTGATCCAGGCCTTTCAGGCACGCACTTCAACAGAACGCCTGCCACTTAATCACATCGGCGTGCAGGTACAAGAATCCGTCTCCGGATATCTGGTGACCGCCGTACTGGAAGGCTACCCAGCACATGACGCCGGCATTAATAGGGGTGACATAATCGAATCGGTTGATGACCAATCCTATCACCCGGTCTATTCCTTTAATGAGCCCGAACTGGCCGCGGAAGAATTTGGCGCCGACTCATTAGAACATGAGCTGGTGGTGCGGCGTGGCCAGAATCGCATGGTCCTTTCCCTGCTTCCGGTATTTGAAAATCTTTATGACAGTTATCGCACAGCCACGCTGAATAGCATTCAGGAGTTCAGTGTAGGAAACAAGGTCATTGGGTATATTCGCCTATGGGGCCTGTCCCGTAACAGCAATGACCTGCTGAGTCTTAGCAACATCATCGCGCAGCTGGATCACTGCGACGGGCTGATAATTGACTTGAGAAACAGTTTCGGATATCTGGATTTGCAACACCTGGACCTGGTATTCACGGACCGGAGTCGATACTTTGACATGGCTGGAGCCAGCGGTAGTCTGACGTCCCTTGCCTCATCCATTGGCTCGAATATTGATGATCCCTATCGAAAGCCCATAGCGGTGCTGGTAAATGCAGACACCAGAGGCGGACCGGAATTATTCGCCTATCAGCTGAACAAGCTGGGCCGGGTCACGACACTCGGGACTGCCAGCGCCGGACAGTTGGGGGACTACCGGATGGAGTCAACCGACAGCACACCGGTACTCCACTACCAGCCCGCCAATGAGTTACTGATCGATGCATTGCCCTTCGAAGGGCGAGGCCTTGTTCCAGATACCCGGGTGGAATATCCCTACCAGCAGACTACACGGGGCGACCCGCAGTACGAGGCGGCTGTAAGTGCATTGATGGGAACTATTTAGTTACCTCCACCCCGTTCTCTTTCTCAGACTCCCCGCTCCCCTGCCACTGCAGGTCTCGATAATCGAAGTCTTCATCTATAGTAGGCTTGATCACCTTAAAGTAAGGTGATAAATCAAAATCTCTCGGCGTAAAATGTGTGAAGTGGCGCCTGTAAAATTGAGGAACCTCACCATTTCTACCCTGCTCTCCATTGCGACGAGGTAGGATCGGGTAGTCGATAGATTGAAATGATTCCGCTATCAGCGTGGAACAGATAGCCATGGTTGGTTCGCCACTACCAAAACTGATCATCGCCCTACGATAACGGAGAGGCACGGCAGGTTTCTGGATCAAGTAGCGTAGGAGATCTACCACATTCTTTAGATCATATTTGTGACCCAGCTTGGACCTGGCGAATTCGACCAGGCTTTGGGTATCGCCGTCACTGAGTCTCACGGGTCGGCAGATGCGCAGGTTAAGGTCGGCATAATGTTGCAGGCTTACCAACCTTACGCCATGTTTGAGATCCGCTTCGACCAGTGTTGGTTCAGCACAGTCAGCGTCCGACTGCCCGACAAACAGGCAGGCGTGAGACCAGGACGACTGGGTGAGATACTTGATCGCGGTGCTAATGCGCGTATTACCTTCCACGAGCAGAATATCGCCGGTTTGCAAGACGCACGCCACCTTCTCGATAGAAACCGTATCTATTCGCTGGTAACCAGGCAAGGTCTTGGAGAGAAATCTTGCCAGTCGGGTGCCGATGGCTCGATTAATTGTCGTGATCATAGGCGTTATTTACAGCCGAATTGTGCATCCCTGTTAATGGAATGCGCTCTGCTGCAAAACTGTTTCTCCTATTAAATTGGAGCGACACTGAATTGCTGCACTCCTCTTCTTTCTAGATTTGAATCTCGGGTATACTAGCAAACTGCTTTCGTAGCACTAAGTTTAATCGAATCGCATTGAGGAGTAACACAATGACCACGGCTTATAACAAGTTCTTCATTAACGGTACATGGATTGAGCCAACGGGTCGAGACACACTCGACGTCATCAATCCTGCCACCGAAGAGGCCTTTGCAACAATCAGCATGGGCACAGCCGAGGACGTGGATACCGCTGCCAAGGCCGCCAGCGCTGCGTTTCCTGCCTGGTCGCAATCTACAGTCGATGAATGCAAGGCGGTCATTGGCAAGATCATCGAAGGCCTGAAGGCGCGAGGCGATGAGATGGCGACGGCTATCTCCAATGAGATGGGCGCACCGATGGGCCTGGCCAAGACTGCCCAGCTCGGTAGCGGTCTGGGTCATTTCATGAATATTCTCAGTGTGCTGGATAATTACGAGTTTGAGGAAGTTCGCGGTACCACCAGGATCGTGAAAGAACCAGCCGGGGTATGTGGTTTTATCACCCCCTGGAACTGGCCGTTGAACCAGATCGCCTGCAAAGTGGCGCCGGCCATCGCTGCGGGTTGCACCATGGTGCTAAAACCCAGTGAAATTGCACCGGTGAGCGGCTATATACTGGCCGAGATCATCGCCGATTCGGGTCTACCCGCCGGTGTGTTCAACCTGGTCAATGGTGACGGACCGACCGTGGGTGCGGCTATCTCCGCCCATCCTGAGATTGACCTGGTCTCCTTTACCGGTTCGACCCGAGCCGGTCGCCAAGTCGCCAGGGCAGCAGCCGAAGGCATCAAGCGCGTTACCCAGGAGCTGGGCGGCAAATCTGCTAATGTCATTCTCGATGACGTCGCGGATTTCGGCAGAGCCGTAGCCGGAGGAGTTGCCGGCTGCTTCGGCAACAGCGGGCAATCCTGTAATGCACCTACGAGAATGCTGGTGCCTAACTCCCGCATGGCGGAAGCGATCGAGGTAGCCAAAACCGCAGCCGCGAAAGCGACCGTAGGTGATCCCACTGCCGAGACGACCCGGCTGGGGCCTGTTGTCAGCGAACTGCAATTTAACAAAATTCAGGGACTCATCGAAAAAGGCATTGAAGAAGGTGCCGAGCTGATCGCCGGCGGCCCCGGTCGGCCGGAAGGTCTCGATAAGGGCTACTACATCCAACCGACAGTCTTTGCCAATGTTCGCAATGACATGACAATCGCCCGGGAAGAAATTTTCGGGCCAGTGCTTTCCATACTTGGCTACGAAGACGAAGCAGAAGCCATTGGAATCGCCAACGATACCGACTATGGTCTGTCCGGCTATGTGTCTGGAGATCCACAGCATGCACAACACGTGGCCCGGCAACTGCGCACCGGCAATGTGCACATTAACGGTGCCGGTCCGGATTTTTCGGCACCTTTCGGCGGTTACAAGCAGTCCGGTAACGGGCGCGAATGGGGCCTGGAAGGATTCGAGGAATTCCTGGAAACCAAGGCCATGATGGGTGCTGCATGAGGGGAATGCTGTGACTACTGATATTCAGAAAAATGCCATAGACATAGGCATCATCACCAAAAACCTCGAGGCGATGCTGAGTTTCTACAGTGAAACCCTTGCCCTGGAACTTGAGGCCGTCATCGACATGCCCGGCGGTGGCGTGATGAATCGCTTCAAGGTGGGTGACAGCATCGTAAAGGTGATTGAAACCGATCCGCAACCGAGTGTCGAAGCAGCGCCGGGGGGCATTCGCGCTGCCACCGGTTATCGCTACTGGACGATTCACGTTAATAATCTGGTAGAGAGCGTGCAGAAGATAGAAGCCGATGGCTACAAGGTCGTGGTGCCCATCAGGGAAATTCGTGCAGGCACCACTATAGCAATCGTGGAAGATCCCGACGGCAACTGGGTCGAGCTGCTGCAAAACGGATAGCCGGCCAGTGCAATTCGACAGGGACTTGTCCTCGCCCCATAAAGCGCTCTTTCTTGCAGTGAGAGAGCAACTGCTGGCGATCGATGGCATTGAAGAATTCAAGAAGGACAAGATCACCACTTATTCCTTCAACGGATCTTCCCTGTGCCACATGCGCACCATGCCCCATGGAATCGACATGGGATTCCTCAAGGGTGCCATGGTGGAGGATAAATTCGGTTTGCTGCATGGAGAAACCAAACGCATGCGGGTGATATCACTCGAAAGCTATCTGCCGGAAGAGCTGGATTACTACCTGGATCTTGCCCTGAAGTTAAATGGCAGCTCATGAATAAGCACCATCAGAACCAAAATCTGTGGAGTAGCCCAAGAGTAGCTGGGGAATTATTGCTTAAGCTGGTGAAAGGTTTGAACGAATAGGAATGACATGCTGGAGCTGCGACCAAACTGCGAACTGTGTGACAAAGATCTGCCGCCGAATTCAAGCGAAGCACGCATTTGCAGTTACGAATGCACGTTTTGCGCAAGTTGCGCGGACAATGTGCTGCATAATGTCTGCCCCAATTGTGGTGGCGGATTCAGCGCTCGTCCCATTCGTCCTGCTAATCCCCACAGAGAAGGTGTCAGCCTGGAGCAGCAGCCGGCGTCGAAGAACCGTAAACAGTGTCCATTCAACACAGCTGAAATTGAAGAAATCTCAGCTACGCTCAGGGATATCCCGCCTGAAGCGCGATGATTACATTGCACTGCACGGTTTAATCACCAATAATCCTGTTTATGTCCACGTTCCTGCTTGTAGGCATTGTCGTCCTGGCATTCATCATCTGGGTGTTCAACCTGTTGGTGAAGGACAGGAACCAGGTACTCGCGGCCTGGAGTGATATCGACGTGCAACTCAAACGCCGCCATGACCTTATCCCCCAGCTGGTGACCACGGTAAAGGCCTATGCCGATTTCGAGCAGGCCACCCTGACCGCGGTAACTGAATTGCGTAGCCGCAGTGAAGCTGCACCTCACCTGGCGGAGAAAGCTGCAGTAGAAGATCAGATGGTTTCTGCGATTGGCAAGCTGGTGATACTGGCGGAAGACTATCCCGACTTGCAAGCGGATACGAATTTCCGCCAACTGCAATCGGAGCTTACCGAGATAGAAGATCATATTCAGTATGCACGGCGTTTCTATAATGGCGCGGTGCGCGTCTTCAACACCCGTATACAGAGCTTTCCCAATAATTTGATTGCCAGGGCCCAGCGCTTTTCTGAAGCGGAGTTTTTCGAAGTGCAACAGACTACAGAACGACAGAATCCTACGGTGGAGATCGACTAAATGAAGCGCCTCATTCAATCGGTACTCTGCCTTGGCTGCTGGATATTTTGCAGCGGCCTGGCTCTCGGTCAGGAACAGATACTCTCCTTTCACAGCGAGATCCGGATCCAGACGGATGCCAGCATGCTTGTCACCGAGACTATTCGAGTACGCGCCGAAGGCCAACAGATACAGCGCGGTATATTTCGCGATTTCCCAACTCGTTATAACGATCGTTTCGGGAATAACATTGTTGTCGATTTCGAAATGTTCACGGCAAGCCGTGATGGTGTACTGGAAACCTGGCGCGTTGAAAATATCAGCAACGGCGTGCGCATCTATCTGGGTAATGCAGATGTATTTCTCCAACCCGGTGAATACAGCTATGCCATCAGTTATCGAACCAACCAGCAGATCGGCTATTTTGCAGACCATGACGAACTCTATTGGAACGTCACTGGCAATGGCTGGGCTTTTCAAATTTTGCAGGCCAGTGCAACTGTCACTCTGCCGCGCAATATTGCAGCCACAGACCTGACCATGGAAGGCTACACCGGCCGCTTCGGAGCATCTGGCCAGGCCTACATCGCATCAGTCCAGGACGGTTCCGCGTCTATCCAGACCACTGCGACACTACCGGGAGGAGCCGGCCTTACGCTGGCTATGACCTGGCCGAAAGGAGTGATTGTTGAGCCCACTGCCGTAGAAAGATTCTCCTACTTGCTAGTGGATAACAGGGGACTGCTGATTGCATTACTGACCTTGCTGGCAGCAACGACTTATCTGTACCTGGCCTGGTCACGAGTGGAGCGCGACCCGCAGACCGGCACTATCTTCCCACATTACACTCCGCACAAAGGCTATTCACCTGCCTCGGCCCGTTACATATCGAAGATGCGTTATGACATGCAGGTGTTCACGGCGGCTGTTATCAATCTCGCGGTCAAGGGTTACCTGCAGATCACCAAAGGACAGAAAGACTATGTACTGAGTAAAACCTTTTCCAAAACTCACCTGGCTGCTGGTGAGCAGGTAATTATCGACAAGCTGTTTTCTGAAAACGAGGTAGTGGAACTGAACGAGGAAAATCACAAGATCGTGATGAGTGCGATCAAGGGACACCGTAAGGCATTGCGGCGGGATTATCTGGGTGTCTACTTCGCTAAAAATTCCAGCTTTCTAATTCCTTCTGCGTTGGGGGCACTTGTGATGGTGGGAGTTATCGCCGTACTGGACGCCCTAACCACCGCAGTATCGATAATCTTCGGTGTAATTGCCGGATTGCATGGTTTGTTCGCCTATCTGTTAAAGGCTTCTTCGGTGCGGGGCCGCGTGTTAATAGACAAACTGGAAGGATTCAAGCTTTATCTGGAAGTCGCAGAGGAGGACGATCTGAATTTGCGACATCCGCCAGACAAGACACCGGAACTATTCGAACAAATGCTGCCCTATGCGATAGCGCTGGGAGTCGCCGAAGCTTGGTCTGAGAAGTTCACGGCAGTTTTTTTAAAACTGCAATCACAAACCGGGGTGGCCTATCATCCTTACTGGTATCGCGGTCATTTCGACATCCAGCACATGAACGATTTCTCATCCGATGTCTCCAGCTCGATGAGTTCAGTCATATCCAGCGCATCGACACCTCCGGGCTCCAGTTCCGGGGCTGGCGGTGGCGGTGGCTGGTAGCCCAGCTGACCCAGCAATACTGAAGTTTTTGTCAGCCTGTAGGCTGGCGAGGGACACCAGAGAAGAAGAATATAAAAGCTCCCACGCGGTATCTCAATGCAAGCAGCTATCAATGCTATTGCAGTTTCACCAAAAAAGGTTCCGAGCATCAGCCCGGTGAAACCTAGACGAGGAATTCACTGGGAACCCCTCATCTGATTTCGTGCAGCTTAGTGGGGGTTAGGGGGGGTATTGAAGATAACTCTCGAGGCTAGTTCGATATCGAAGGTACCACCACCGTCCTGGCCGACATGGATGATAAAAGTGTCTGCATCAGGATGGCTGTAACCTAAAGTAGGCATACCGAATCCGGACACGTCGACAAACTTGACGCTATTGGAAGTGATTTCTGCCAGTTCCATTTCCTGAGCAGATTCGGTGCGCGGTTCCATACCTGGATCCCACTGCTGAATATGCAGAACTAATGATCCGTCTACTTCTTCGATGGTAATCATTTCGAACATGCTGGTGGCATCGTTACCGGTCATGCGCACGGCTGCCATCAGCGAATTTCCTTCTGTGGCAATCCAGTTTTCTTCCAATTGATTCGGTCCCAGGTTGCCTGCCCAGTTGCCGGTCATCCAGTCCAGCTGTTCTATGGTGGCTGCCGGACCGGCGGCGAATGTTGTACTGCTCAGCAGGGCAAATAAGACTATTGATGTTAATTTCTTCATTTAGTGGTTACTCCGTTTGGTGGAATCTTTTGTGAATTATTTAACTTTATCTAACCAGGGGTCCAGGGACTCCCAATTCATGCGAAACATATGCGGGGCACTATCCAGAATAGCGGCATCCAGATCAACACCCGCCTGGGTGAGAGCACCGACTGTTTCGTCGAAGCGATCTGCCCAGCCCAGTTGGTCGGCACCGCCGATGCGCAGGTAGATTGGAAAGCCGTTTAAGGGGCGGTTATCGACTACGGACGTAGCAAGCGCGGGAACGGCGACTACACCCTTGTAGTTTTCCGGATTGCGACGCGCGATTTCCAGGGCAGACATGCCACCATTGGAAATTCCAGCGAGCAACACTTTGCCTGTGGCGATGCTGTCTCTTTTTTGCAGTTCCACTATCAGCTGTTCTACCTTGCCGTTGTTTTCCTCGCCACGAAACGCGCGGTTGTTCGGTGAGATTGGCACCGCGACTGTCCAGCCACGCTGTGCAAAACCGCCCCCGAGCCACATGGAGGTGTCTCTTGAAATGGAGGCATTGCCGGGCCCACCTCCCATCAGAATTAACAATGGTGCTGGCTGATCTGTCGTCTCTGCAGCTTGCACCATGAACACGTTCAAGCGTGATCCATCGGCGAGATCGATGCGTTCCTGGGCATTAGTCATAGCGGGGAGCAATAGCAGCAACAGACTTAGCAGCAAACTTGTTCTTTTCATTATGTCCTCTTGCTGGCTTAGCAGAGCTCAATCCGAAGATTGTTCCCGATTCTTGTAGACTTCGGCAAAACGCTCATGCAGGCGTCGCATGCCACCTAGCCAGCGATCGTAATCATCGGTCTTACGGCGCATATACGTTAGCACCTCCGGGTGGGGCAACACCAGAAAACGTTCTTCACCGAGGGTTTCGATCACCGTGTCGGCTAACTTGTCCGGTTCCAGCATACCATCGAGGCCTGCCACGCCACCATCACCACCGGCAGTCATATTGGTGCGTACCGCCTGGGGGCAGAGTACCGAGACATTGATACCACGCGTACCATAGGTAATAGATAGCCATTCGGCGAAGCCGATGGCGGCGTGTTTAGTCACGGAATATGGCGCAGATCCAACCTGGCTCAACAACCCTGCAGCAGAAGATGTGTTCAGCAGATACCCTTCACCACGCTCCAGCATGGATGGCAACACAGTCCTGGCAGCGAATATGTGTGCCATCACATTGATATCCCAGATTTTCTGCCAGTCATCGGTGGGTACGGTTTCTCCACCCGCCGTAAAGATTCCGGCGTTGGAACAGAACAGGTCGATGTGGCCGAATTGATCCAGTGTCTGCCTTACCAGATCAGTCACTTCATTTTCATCGCCCACATTGCAGCGAATACCAAGCGCTGTGGTCTGCGCGGCTATGTCACCGACAGTAGCGTCGATACCGGACTGATCTATATCGGAGACCACTACTACCCTGGCGCCTTCTCTGGCAAATCGCTCGCAGAGAGCCTTACCAATACCGCTGGCTCCACCTGTAACGACGACCACTTTGTCCTTTATTAACATACCCGGGATTCCAATTTTTTCGCTAAGCTGAAGCGAGCTTGTCGAGCCGCTCATGAATGATCGCTTCTGCCTCATCGACCATGCGGGTTATCAATTCTTCACAGCTTGGGATGTCATCGATTAGCCCCACTATCATTCCAGCCGACCAGATTCCCGTCTCCACATCACCGTCTTCGAAAAGCTCGCGCCCCTTAACACCCTGCACCAGCGATTGAATATCTTCGAATTTGGTTTCTCCAGGTTGTGCTTCTATTTCCAGTACCTGCTCGGCAACACTGTTCTTAAATACACGAGCCGTGTTACGCAGGCTGCGATAGATTAAAGACGTGTCCAATTCCGATGCATCGACCATCTTCTGCTTCACTTTCTCATGAATCGGCGCTTCCTTTGTCACCATGAAGCGAGTGCCCATATTAATTCCATCGGCCCCCATCGCCAATGCGGCGGCCAGTCCCCGGCCGTCGCCAATTCCACCCGAGGCGAGGAAGGGAATCTTCAGACGTCGTGCGGCAAGTGGCAGCAGGATCATGTTGGTCACATCATCCTCTCCCGGATGGCCAGCGCACTCAAAACCGTCAACGCTCACCATGTCACAACCAATACTTTCCGCCTTCAATGAGTGACGAAGAGATGTACATTTATGGATGACTTTTATCCCTGCAGACTTGAACAGAGGCAGAAACGGCTCAGGATTGCGCCCGGCGGTTTCGACTATCTTGATCCCTGAATCGACTATGGCCTGCGCGTATTCTTCATAGGGCACGGGCTTGATGGTGGGGAGAATGGTCAGGTTCACCGCGAAAGGCTTATCCGTCATGCTTCGACAGCGCTCGATTTCCTTGACCAGCTCTTCAGGGGTAGGTTGCGTTAGACCCGTGATAGTGCCAAGCCCACCGGCATTGGACACTGCCGAGGCCAACTCTGCCAGGCCTACCCATTGCATGCCCCCTTGTACGACCGGGTGCTGGATGCCCAGCATTTCAGTAACTCTGGTTTGCATTTGAATCTATTCTCCCTCTTGGCTACCGGCAAGGCCGCTTAAACTGTGGCTTCACGAAAATGGATGGCTAGTTTACGTGGTCTTTGTCACAGCTGTAAAGACTGGGGAATTATCAGGTTTTCTATGCTATATTTGCGAACTTTCAGCACTATCTGCCGCTATAAATGGGGCTCACAGACGATTCTGGGGCCTGGAAGATCTCAGCTATAAAGTTGGTCTAAATGAGCTGCACGACTACCAACACGACTCACCACAGAGCGAGATTGTTGGATACTCTACAACATACTCGGAGAGAAAAATGATACGTAAACTACTGGTTTCCAGTATAGCCGCTACTACCGCTTTTGCAGCGCTGCCTGCTGTTGCGCAGATCCAGAGTGGTCAAGCCGTAATTCAGGAAATCGAAGTTACATCCACGAACCGACGTTCCCAGGGGTTGGCCGATGTCAATGCTGCAGTGTCAGTAATCGGCGAAGAAGAACTCGATCTGATAGGCCACACCCACCACCAGGAAGCACTCAACCGCCTTCCCGGAGTCAATATAAATCGCGGCAACGGCCAGGAAAGCCTGACTTCGATTCGATCAGCAGTATTAACCGGCGCAGGTGCCTGCGGTGCCTTCATGGTTGCCGAGAACGGTATCCCGGTCCGCTCACACGGTTTTTGTAACGTTAATGAAATGTTCGATGCACATGCCGAGAACGCTGAGCGAATCGAAGTCATTCGCGGCCCCGGCAGCGCCTTCTGGGGATCCAACGCATTACATGGCCTGATCAATGTAGTGCTTCCCGAACCCGGTGAAGCTGGTGAGATTACACTCGAACAAGGACCAAGGGGAACCTACCGCGGTCAGGCAGCTATCGGTTATGATCAGGGCGCCTTCAAGAATATTCTGCTGCTGAACGGAATTAGTGAAGAAGGCTATCACGACAACAGCAATTATGATCAGCAGAAAGTTTCCTGGCTCTATTCATATGATATGGGCGACGCACAATTGGACGGTGGTTTTACAGTCAGCAATCTAAACCAGGAAACAGCAGGTTATGTCGTAGGCAAAGATGCGTACGAAGACAGCAACCTCAGGGATACTAACCCGAATCCTGAAGCGTTTCGTGACAACATCAATGCCCGAGTCTGGACATCGCTGACAAGACAATTTGGAGACTGGGAAGTCGTGGCAACCCCTTACTTCCGCGAAGTCAACATGACGTTCATGCAGCACTTTTTACCCGGCAAACCAATCGAAGACACCGAACACCGCAGTGTTGGAATCCAGCTTGCAGCTTACCGCCAGCTGAGCAACGGCGCTAACCTGGCCTGGGGCTTCGACGCCGAAGATACCGATGGTAAGCTCAAGCAATTTCAGCCAAATCCCACTACCGGTTCATTCTTCCTGCGTAATTCCATTCCTCAGGGCATGCACTATGACTACGAAGTAGAGGCGCAACAATTCGCTGGCTTTTTGAGTTACGAGCAATCTTTCGATAGCGGCTGGGAGCTTTCCCTGGGTCTGCGCCTGGAACAAGTGAAATACGATTATGACAATATGATGATCGATGGGCGTACCGACCAGAACGGTGTTGCCTGTCGATTTGGCTGCCGCTATAACCGACCAGCAGATAGCGATGATGAATTCACTGATCTGTCTCCCAAGTTTGGCCTGAGCCGAGCACTAAATGACAATCACAGCATACAGCTTAGAGCTCAGAGAGGCATCCGGGCGCCGCAGGCTACCGAACTGTATCGATTACAGAATGCACAGACCATTGCCGATCTGGATTCGGTAGAACTGGACAGCTACGAAATTGGATTCATCGGAGCCGGCGACAACTGGGACTACACAGTCAGTCTATATTTCATGGACAAGGAAGACGACATCATCACCAACAGTGCAAGAGAGAATCTCAACGGCGGTGAAACTGAGCATCAGGGACTTGAGGTTGGCGTTGGCTTTGACCTTAGCAGCGAGTGGTCACTTAGAGGCACGCTGAACCTGGCTAAACATGAATATGAAAACGAGATCATCTCTGGCGGCACCAATATAGATGGTAAAGACGTGGACTCGGCTCCCAATACCTTCGGCAATCTGCGCCTGACCTATCGGCCTTCTTCACGACTGTTGGCGGAGCTGGAATACGTCAACATGGGTGATTACTACACGAACCCGGAGAATACCGCTTCCTATGATGGTCACGATCTACTGAATCTACGTGCCCAATACGAAGTAAGCGATGATCTTACTGTCTCGCTGAACGTCCTGAATCTAGCCAATGAGGAATATGCGGAGCGAGCCGACTGGACTACCTTCACCGGTGACCGCTACTTCACAGGCCAACCCTTACGAGCCTTCATCTCAGTAAACTGGAAATATAAGTAGCCGACAGGTTTTCAGGCCCGGTAAAAATGCCGACCAAGGGTCGGCATTTTTATTTGATTTTATTGCAGATTTCTCCTAGGGACCCTCTGAGCAAAGCTTATGGTAAACAAAGACGAAACCACCAGCGCATCGGGCTATGAGTCCTTGCTGAAATATTTTTCTCTCAGCGAATCCTCGACACTCGAGCCCATCGCCCACCTGGACGAGGAAATCAACGAAATTGCTCGCGAGAGCGAACACACGCTACGTAGGGCTGCCGTCTTACTCCCCATTACGCGACACCAGGCAGACTACGAGAGTCGCCTGGTTTTAACGGTACGTTCCGAGAACCTGAACAGTCATGCCGGTCAGATCAGCCTACCTGGAGGCACTCAGGAACAGCAAGATCAGGACGAAGTGGCCACGGCTTTACGGGAAACCGAAGAAGAAATTGGTTTACAAGCACATCATGTTGAAGTCATTGGAAGGCTGGGAGACCTGGCGCTTCCATCTGGTTTTCACGTAACTCCAATTGTTGGAGTAATCGAATCCAATCTTTCATTTACACCTTCTCCTGTCGAAGTTGCAGATATTTTTCAGGTGCCACTGAAGCTCGTACTCGATATGACAGCCTATTCTCATTCGACTATGACTTTTAATAACAAGCCACGCAAGATACTCGAGTTACACTATGAGGACTATCGGATCTGGGGAGCTACAGCGGCAATTCTTTACCATCTTGCAAGAGAGATCAGTAACACTGTGGGAGATGTGAAAGCGAGCACGGGCGAGAGTTGAGCTTACGCTTTTTTTCCAATTTTGACGTTGGCTTCGGCGTCGGCTTCTTCTCGTTTGTTGAATTTCTTGTGACAGACCCGGTTTCGTCCCTTCTGTTTCGCCATGTACAGATAAGCATCCACTTTCTCTACAAATTCCTTTTCAGTGAGTTGATCACCGCGACTGTAAACATCGACACCGAAGCTGGCTTCGATTCCCAGTAGCAAATCACCTGCTTTGATCGGCGAATTCCCAATGATGAGTCTGAGTCGATTGGCAAACCTGGCGCCTTGTTGCAATGTAGTATCCGGCAGGATCAGGGCAAACTCTTCACCACCATAACGACAAGGAATATCCAGGCGACGAATAGTTTTCTCGATCAAGCCTGCGACATGGTTAAGCACCACATTACCCACTTCGTGACCATGCAGGTCATTAATCTCTTTGAAATGGTCCAGATCACACATGATCAGGCAAGAGGGCTGACCAGAACGACGGGTTCGTTCCATTTCCAGGCTCAGCCCCTGGGTAAAATAGCGGAAATTGTTCAGGCCGGTTAACTCATCAGTTCGTACCAGCGCGGCTAACTGCTTTATTTCCTCAGTTAGACGTTTTACTTCGGACAGGTTGGGACACTTATCATCGCCTGCGGGACAGGGGTCAGTCTCCAGATCTACTGCTGATTTAGGGTCATTCATACGAATTGACGTCTTATTCCTAGAAGGTAACTTATTGAAAATACGATATTTTTAGCTTTTTAAGCCCATCTCAATACCTAGTGCTAAACATTAGCACAAAGCCGGAGCAGCAAAAATAATTTCGCCTGGTTTTTGAGAGCTAGCCCATAATTCGATAAATCAACGACTTAGGGCGTTGCCCAAGCTGGAATCTCGCCAAGTACATTGAAGGTAAGATGGCCCAAGGTATACACGAATACTGTCAACAACACGACGGACAGTAAATCAAGCCAAATCCCAGCAATAACCATCTTCATTATCGGCACTCTGCCTGATCCGTACACTATCGCGTTGGGAGGCGTGGAGACAGGCAACATAAATGCGCAGGATGCCGCCAATGTTGTAGGAATAAGAAGTAATAACGGGTGCGCTCCTATGGCCTGTGACAGGCTCGCCATGATGGGCAAAGACAGTGAAATCGTTGCGGTATTTGAAGCTACTTCTGTCAAAGCAGTAATAAACGTCACCGTACTGACTACGATTACCAACGGATTAGCATCGCCCAGCAACAGCTGAAGCTGAGCCGCTATGTAGTTCGATAATCCCGAAGTGCTAAATCCCTTCGCTATTGCCAGCCCACCGCCAAATAACAATAAGATGCCCCATGGCACCTTCTTAGCATCATCCCAATCCATCAGGCGCCCACCGATCTGCTTGCTGGCGGGTATCATGAAAAGCGTCAGCGCCATAGCAATGGAAACAGTTCCATCATCGATCAAATAACCAACCGGTGAGGAACTCATCGAAACCAGGAAGGAATCCAGGTAGTGACTCCACCCGAAAATATCTACATCGGCTCCAAACAGTCTTTCCTTGCGGGTCATTAAGAGTAATGCAAACGTCGCAAACACGAATGCGACGCGTTTTTCTTCTGTGGACATTGGCCCGAGTTTCTGGATCTCGTTATGGATAAAGTCGCGACCGCTAAATGGTGTTGTAGGTGGTAAGGGAAAAATAAAGCGTGTCAACACAAACCAGGCTACCACCATATAAAATGCACTCATGGGCAGTGCGAAGAGCATCCAGCTTGAAAATGTGATCTCGGGCGCTTCAGGAAAAAGCTGTGACATCTGTGTGATTAACACACCGTTCGGTGGCGTGCCGATCAAGGTAGCGAAGCCTCCAATAGAGGCGCCGTAGGCAATACCAAGAAGTAAGGTAAGCGAGAAATTGCTGGCCCTGTCATCGACCAATCCACCTTCGGCTTCGATCTTTCGATTGAGTTCCTCATAGAGAAGAACCAGCGACATACCCATCGGCATCATCATCAAGGCGGTGGCTGTATTGGATAACCACATGGAAAGAAAACCCGTGGCAACCATAAATCCCAATACCAACCGATGCGGCTGACCACCGATTATCCTGAGTATATTCAGTGCTATGCGTTTGTGGAGGTTCCATTTCTCGACGGCGACGGCAATGATGAAGCCACCAAGGAACAACAGGATAATCCAGTCCATGTATTGATTGGCTACATTGGGAAAAATAATATCGAAGTCGCTGGCTGAAAATCCCTCGCTAAAAGTCGCCGTGTCGAGATCGATTCTGCCAGCAGCCGGCAATTCCCGCCCACGCATGATTCCCATCAATGGAAATAACACAATCGGTAGCAATGCCGTGGCGGCTAGCGGGATAGCTTCGGTGATCCACCAGATTGCCATCAACACGATAATGGCTGCCATCCTGGTTACCTCAGGATTACCCGGGTCCAGGTCAACAAATAGCAACATGCACAGAAATACCAATGGACCGAGCCACAGGCCAATGCTGCTTCGGGGAGACACAACGATAGAATCAATCGCAGTCGATTCAGGAGGGCTTGTCATAGGATGCCTTTCATTACTACTGATCGATGGTCTAGAAGATCTCGTCTAGAAAATTTGCCAGTGCTTGGTAAGCACGTCGCTCTGCCACTTCACTATATACTATTCCAGAATCCGGGTCGTTTGCCGCCGGGTTGGTGAAAGCGTGCATAGTGCCACCATAAGCATGGATTTGCCAATCCGCGCCAGCTGCGGACATTTCAGTCTCGAAGTCCGACACCTGTTCTGGAGGAGCCATGGGATCGTCATGACCATGCAGACACAACACCTTGGCTTTGATCGCTTCATTTGCGACATCCCCTGGAGCGAAGATTCCGTGAATGCTGACGACACCCAATATGTCCGCACCTGAGCGAGCCAGTTCGAGTACACACATACCCCCGAAGCAATAGCCCATAGCAGCGACTCGTGTCGCATCCACCTGGGGAACATTACGTCCGGCGACCAGAGCCGCCTTGATTCGTTGGCGTAGCCTGGCTCGATCCGAAGCCAGTGGATTCATCAGCGAAGAATTCAACTCCACGTCGCCATCGGCGCCGTAAATCCCTTTACCATACATGTCCAGAGCGAAACCCACAAAGCCCATCTCGGCGATTCGTTCTGCAGCCTTGCAGGCAAATTCTCTTCTGCCGGCCCAGTCGTGAGATATCAGCACAAGAGGTTTCTGTATATCAGTTTCCTGGTAAGCGACATAGGCTTCCAATACTGTTTCGCCGTCGTTGTAATCCTTATTCTGTGTAATCATTACATTTTCCTGTTTTGTTCCCAGTTGGTTATCTAAGCTGTTCTGGATTAAGCGGGACACCTGCCGCCTTCTTTCCATTTATTTCCGTAACTGCCGCTTCTAATGCCAGGAATCGTTCCGCTGTAGCCGGATGGGTTAGAGAATGGCTGTCTATATTACCCGGATTCTCCACTGCCATGCGGCGCCAGAAAAAACTTGCACCGTCGAGGTCAGTCCCAGTGCGGGCCAGCACGTACATGCCAACATAATCTGCTTCTGCCTCAAATTCCTGTGAATAGGCGCGACCGGTCAGATCACCAAATAAGCCATCGGTATCTATTCCCTGCGTGGTAGCGGCAATATCGATGACCGCACCAATCCAGAAATTCTGCTGACGCTTGGGTATGTGGTCCATGATATTGTGGGCCAACTCGTGGGCAACAACGAGAGCCAACTCTTTATCATCTTCGGTGAAGCGCAGCATACGCCGTGTTATGAAGACGTTATCACCATCAGCATAGGCATTGAGTTCATCCATGAGTACCAGTGTTACCTGGTAGTTACAGACTGCGATAGCTGTGACTTCGAAATCCATCCGCGCCTCGTCTCGGCGAACCGACAGATTAATTGTTGCGTCACTGGCTATTTCTTCCTGTAAGAGATTGTCAAAGATGGTGCTGGCATTGGGACCTTCGACCAGTGGATTGTCATTTACAGCAGTTAAGATATCTCCCTTCTGCAGGCCGGCTCTCTCGGCGGGTCCGCCCGCGACTGCATTAAGCACCGCAACCTCAACACTTAATCCCAGTGCTTCGCGGGCAGCTCGCTGGAAAGTCTCATCGAAATCATAGCCTGTGGCTACATCGAGACCAATGCTAAGCACCGTGTTGCCATCGCACAGGGGAGCTGCAGCCTCCAGCAAGGGGAAGCTCACGTTCTGTATGCGACTGGTATCCAGCACATTTTGCTCGAGAGCGATAGCGCGCTGGATATTGCGCTCCTCAATAAGCGCACGCCCTTCGATTTCAGGACGAGGAGTGACAGGAGTTGCGCAGGCTACAGACAACAACAGAATGATTAAGCAGATGTGTCGGTAAATTCGCCTGCGCATAAAAACTCTCTACAGGCCTCTTTACAAAGTCTCCAGCATGGCTTCGGCCGAACTGACCTTTATCTCGCCAGGTGCTTCAATACCAAGATAGGTGACCGTGCCACCGTCGACAATCATGCCAAACCGTTGCGCCCGGGATCCCATACCAAATCCACTGGCATCCAGTTGCAATCCGATCGCACTGGTAAATTCACCATTACCATCTGCCAACATAAGGATCTCTTCCGCATTCTGAACCTTACCCCAGGCGCCCATGACAAAGGCGTCATTTACAGCCATACAGGCTATCGTATCCACACCCTTGGCCTTGATGGCATCAGCATTGACGACAAATCCTGGCAAATGGGTCATGGAACAACCGGGTGTGAAGGCTCCGGGCACGGCGAAGAATACGACTTTCTTTCCAGCAAAGACCTCATCACTACTATGATCTTTGGGGCCTTCCTCAGTCATCACTTTGAAATTTATCGAGGGAACCTTGTCCCCTACCTGGATAGTCATGCTACTACTCCTTATTGGTATTATTAATGTCAGCTGATATTAGCAAATTCATCGACATATTCGTCAAGATTTGCCGATGTTAATAAAGGGATCAGTGAATCAACTGACCCTGACCCCCTCTAATTCTTTGATACCAAAAAGCTTTTTCACGGAACACCGGTATGATGGACAATGTTTTCTTTGTCGCTTCGAAACTAATTTGGGCAGTTATCTCCCCTGACAGTCTAATTGTGCTGCTGGGAATCGGCGCCTGGTTGAGCCTGATGTTCGGCTGGCAGAAATTGTCGAGGCGGCTTCTCTCCGTGTGCGCTCTGTTGTTATTGCTGGTGGGATTTGTGCCTCTCGGTGAGTGGCTAATTGCGCCTCTGGAAAACCGCTTCGCAGCCAACACGGCCCTACCCGCTGAAACCGATGGCATTATTGTACTGGGCGGTGCGATCTCCCCGACCCATTCACAGATCTGGAACCAGGTTGAACTTGGATCTGCTGCTGACCGACTTACCAATTTCCTTTACCTGGCCAAGCTATACCCAACGGCGCAACTGGTGTTCACGGGTGGCAGCGGGTCAGTAACCCAGCAGCAATTCAAGGAGGCGGAATTTGCTCAGTTCCTGTTCGAACAACTGGGCGTTACTGAGCAGGCCATCATTTACGAGAGTGAATCACGAAACACATTCGAGAATGCCCAGAACTCAAAGAAATTACTGAGTCCGTCTGAGCAACAGAACTGGATATTAATCACCTCGGCTTTTCACATGCCTCGTTCTGTAGGAGTGTTTTGTCAGCACGAGTGGGTGGTGACGCCGTACCCGGTGGACCATTATTCGAAAAAGAGAAATCTGTTGCGCATCGACTTCAATTTTGCTGGCAATCTGTCATTGCTTGGAACCGCAGTGAAAGAATGGATCGGGCTCATTGCCTATCGCGTCACCGGCAGGACCGATCAATTCCTGCCGGGAGACGGTAATCAATGCGGAATCACTGAGAACGAATCCGCTTGAACGAACACTAAGAATCCTAATTCAGAATACTTCGCAGGCGGCCACCAAGTTCCTCTACCACATCTTCCACCTGTTCTACGCCATCCTGCAAACGGTCTTGAACTCCTTCACGTAAATCTTCGAGGTTTGGCAGACTGGCACTGAGGATGGTAGAGCTGAGCGTAGACATCACCAATTGAAGCGCATCGGCCACTGTCGTGGAATCATCTTCGGCACCGATATCGTTAAGCTCAATATCCGGCAGAGGAATCGGTGCAGTCACTATGGCCGCAACCAGATTCAGCTGTGGATCTACTAGAGTTAAGCGGCGAATGATTATCCGTTTTCCAGCTTCGGACTGAGCTACTGAAGCCCCATTTTCTGTCTCACCGGTCGAGTCGGATGAGAGATTGGCGATGAGTGCTCGAATATTGTCGTTGGTTATGCGCGTCTCATAGGTAATCTGAGGTTGAACTACCCGCACTGATTCGATCTCCACCACATCGGAAAACACTGAGCTTGCATTCAGATTAACCGACAGCTCATCCAATTGGATGGCATAACCCGAATTGAATCCTTGCGGGTTTTCTATACTCAATCCACGGATGGTACCGCTGCCATTTAGTGGTGATAGTGATACTGAATTAACTGTGACACTTGTCCCCAGAAGCCGGGAACCAACCACTTCTATGCCATTCTTGACGATGCTGTCGAAGTAGAAAACCCCGACTCCAGCGATTAGCAATACTACCAACACAAACGAAATTATCACTTTCTTTATCATGTTCATCTCACCGCGTTCATGTCGACTTTATCTTGCTAGGGACCCTCTGGGTAGCTACAGGCCTAACTGTCAAATGGCGCCTTGCTTCCTATGACAGTCTCAATCCAGTCTATATGTTGTGAGACACGCTCGTAAATTGCCACGGACCCATATTTGCCCTGGGTTTCCTCAGAAAAGTTATCGCCTTCCACTTCACCAACCGCTATACCTGCCAATCGAAAGCCGAGTTCGGTTTCCAGCAGTGCTGGGCCTCCGCTGTCTCCCAAGCCTGGAATTCCTTCCAGATCCAGGGAATCACCAGAGTGATCCCGCGGATCATCGAAGCGAATATGCAACCGGCGAGTTGTCGAAGAGATCCTATTGTGTGCCCGGCGCAACCTGCCATCATCATACTGCCGCCCGGTAGTACCAAGCCCGAAGAATCCCCAGCCAAGCAGGGTGACCGCCTCACCCTGCTCATCTTCATTCAGTTGCAAGGGCAGCGGGCGAGGCACACTGGACTCTTCACGAAACCGCAGCAGCGCCATGTCTACGTCTGTGGCGGAATCCTGATCATAGTCCGGATGGACGATCAGTGCGTCTATCTCTCGAGTCTGACCTCCGACCTGAACACCGAAGCGACGGCCATTCTCTATAGTATTCGCCAGGGTAGTCTCCTCCGCACAATGTGCTGCCGTTACTGCCCAGCGCCGGTGAATGACTGTTGCTACGCAGACCTTCCTGTTTCCTTGCCTCTCCAAAAAAAATACTGCTGGAAACTGGGTTGACCTGATTTCGTAGCGGCTGGGTGCGACATCGTGCCTGATGATGATGGCCTGGCTACTAAAGGACGATAGCAATACTCCAAGCAAAAACAATTTTGTTTTCAAAATCATTGTTTCTGTTCCTTAGAGTGGTGAAGTTTTCGACGACGCAGTGGGCGCAGATTAGGTTGATAACGCTGCCTCCTGGTCATCCGAAACAATTTCACAATGCGGTGTAGCACCACCAACACAGTTACGATAATGAATGCTAGAATAGTGGCTGCGAGCCACTGTTCATGAGTCCAGCCTGATACATCGATCAACTCTGAGAGCACGCTATTTCTCTTTGTCAGGGATGGTGACGGCTATGGCCAGGGTCGGCCATTATGCGTCATTAACTACGGCTATTACCAGTACGGTGCCGGTTTGTCGAATCAGACTTCATTGGCGAGATCAGACACCAGCTGCTCTATGTTCTCGATGCGTTCCCAGGGATCATCCATTTCCAGTAGCTGTTGTTGCTGCTCGACCTCGATAGGAATAAGCTCACTAAGCCGCCAACCGAGGTCCCACAGATTATTGTAGTCTATTGTCAGCTTCTTCTGCTCGACCAGGGGATGGTTCTCAAGGTTCTGTAGCAGGTCCGCCAGCGCCGCAAATTGATCATCGAGAAGTATCATCTCCTTGCCCACGCTATCGGTATCACTAAACGTCACCTTGGCGTGCAAGACACCGCTGTCGGCCTGCCAGCACTCTTCAACTCTAAACTTGGACGAGCCCTCTACGGTAATTCCCAACAGTGTGTTCTCCAATTGATCCCAGTCCACGATACTGACATAGGTACCCGTGCGATGAATGGTTTGTTTAGTCCCTTCCTTTATGGTCTCTTCGCCTTCCTTTAACAAGCAAATACCAAATCCGTTATCATTTCGCATGCAGTGGCTGACTAGATCGAGATAACGTCGTTCAAATATCTGCAGGTCCAGCCTGCCCCCGGGAAACATCACGACGCGCAGTGGAAAGATAGGAATTTCTTGCATGTCAGTCATTGCATGATAATCAATTTGCAGCTGAGGCTTATTGATTTGCTCCTCGGTGTGCTCTGAAGTGCGCCATGTCACGATGTCGTTAAAACAATCGAGCACCAAGGGTTCTAGGGACCCTCTGAATTCAGTAGTGATGGGCCATGCTGAAGCGCTTGTAGCAACTTTTCATGAATACCACCGAAACCTCCATTGCTCATTATTACAATATGATCTCCAGGGACACTATTTTCTTCTAGAAAAGTAACTATCTGATCGACATCGGAAAACGCATAACCTGGCACTTTGCTTTCGGCAAGTAGTTTTGAAAAATTGATTTTCGCATCTTCTGGTTTGAACCAGATAACCATGTCAGCAGCCTGGCTGGCGATATTAAGCTCATGTTGGTGCACGCCACTCATCATGGTGTTGGAGCGCGGTTCGATGACGGCAATCAATCGTGAGTCGCGACCATCCGCTCGTAGCTTGGCCGCTATACCCTGCAGGGTTAGTTCGATAGCAGTCGGATGATGGGCAAAATCATCATATACCTTGACACCTTCCACGGAGCCGCGTAGCTCCATACGCCGTTTTACACCTTTGTATTCAAGCAGCGCTTCCCGGGCCGTAGCAACTTCAATCCCTACATGATGAGCCGCCGCCACAGCGGCAATTGCGTTTTTTACATTATGTATGCCGGTCAATTCCCAGCTCACTGCAGCGCGATTCATCACTTCACCGGTTGATCCCTGCCCATACTTAATTAACTCAAATTCACTGCCTTGCTCATCTGTCATTAGAGCATTCCAGAACACACCACCATTGGCAGCAAGTTTTTTGCAAACTTCATTTGGAACAGATATGCCAAATTGCTGCCGATTGGACCAGCAACCCTTGCGCAACACGCCTTCGATGGCTGACTCATCATGGGGATAAATAATGAGCCCGTTGCCGGGTACCGTTCTCACCAGGTGGTGGAACTGCCTCTCGATCTCCTCGATATTGTTGAATATGTCGGCATGATCGAATTCAAGGTTGTTGAGAATTGTCGTTCGTGGCACGTAGTGAACAAACTTCGAGCGCTTATCGAAGAATGCGCTGTCATACTCATCGGCTTCGACAACGAAAAATGGCGAATCGCCCAAGCTTGCCGATTGTGAAAAATTATTGGCCACTCCACCAATAAGGTAACCGGGATTCACTTCAGCGTATTCCAGTATCCAGGCCAACATCGCACTGGTGCTGGTTTTACCGTGCGTTCCGGCAACCCCCAGCACCCACTTGTCATGCAATACAAACTGGGCAAGCCACTGCGGACCAGAGGTAAAATTAAGACCTTCGTTTAGCACGTGTTCAACAGCCGGATTTCCCCGGGACAGGGCATTGCCGATGATGACCAGGTCAGGAGCCGGCTGCAGATGCTCCGGGCGAAAGCCTTCCTGTAAGTCGATCCCCTGTTCCTGGAGTTGAGTACTCATGGGAGGATATACGTTTGCATCACTGCCGCTGACACGATATCCCAACTGTTTGGCAAGCACAGCAAGACTGCCCATGAAGGTTCCACAAACACCTAAAATGTGGATATGCATCGGTACCTCAATTTCGCTGACACGTGCAGCACGGAACAGTATTGATAACTACCTGTAGGCAAGCACTACAGGTCAAAATATCAGAATAAAAACACTAAGATTATCGATTGAAGAGACGATCGAATCAATGCACTTCGCATAAGCGGAATTGGATCTACTCACCGACCTACTTGCCGCTCTCCGAATTGTCAGCAGCCTCGCTAACGGGTCGTGCCTGGCTGTCTCTGGATAGAAACATGGCCGAGAGTGCAAAGGCGAAGGCAAGCGCCAGCCAGAGAAAGCCACTGAGCATTGCGCTTTCTCCTTCACCGATGAAGGAGAAAATCGCCAGCAGCAAGGCAATAAATGATACAAGCCAGCAGAGGATTTTGGAGTATTTAGCGAAACCAGATTTCTTCTCTATCATGCAAGCCCCACAGGGAATTCCCACGTATATCTAGTATCGGCATAGAAAAGCATTGCCTAAGTAGTCAGTCAAGGCGGAACAGGCGTTTTTGCCAATCTGGTCCCAGTTTTTACGCGTAATTCTCGCGTTTCTCGCAGCAGTTCAATTGTCGTCAGGCAAGTTCGGCTGCCCTACTGCTCTGCCGCCAGTTCGATCACCAGGTCCCAGTTAAATCGGACGAAACGATTCAGCTCACTGATCAGGATGCGCTCCTGGTCGCTATGAGCACCAAATCCCAGTGCGGCGTCTTCACGGTCGATCGCCGGACCTATGCCATAGCACTGAATACCCCTGTTCCTCAGATAGGCCATGTCGGTGGCACCGGTACTCATGGTTGGCAGAGTGATGACACCGTAGTGTTCACTAATCCCTGCTTCGATAGCGGCGAAGGCTTCCGTGTTCAGGCTGGACTGTCCGGGTGGGCGGGTATTGCGTTGCCCGAGGCTGACATCGACTACCGGGTCATTTACGATGCGGCGAATTTCTTCCATAAACTCTGCAATGTCTTCATCGGGTAGGGCGCGGAAGTCGACACTGGCACGCGCCTCGGAAGGAATCACATTGATACGATAGCCGGCATCGAAAATATTCGGCGACAGGGATGACCTCAACATGGAAGCATGGCGGGGCTCGTTAGCCAGAAAGTACTCATCGGAGTCACTGGCTCTGCCGGGGTCCAGTACATTCAGATATCTCTCGGCTGCATCGTTAGGAGAGATTGAGGCGAGTCGTTCGAAATAGGTGGCAGTAGTTTCGTTCAAGCGTATCGGTGTGCGCCAGTCTGCAATCGCTGCGATAGCCTTGGCCAGGCGGGTTACCGAATTACTCTGCAGTGGTACCGAGCCATGGCCGGCGACTCCGGTCGCCACCAGTTCTACCCGGTAAGGTAACTTCTCCACCGTCTGTATGCCCGCGTACTGCACTTCGCGGTTTACTCGCGCGACAGAACCACCTTCGGCCAGACAGAACTCCGCATCGATTTTATCGAAATGTTCATTCACCATGAATTCGATGCCATATTCGGTCGCACCCTCCTCACCCGACTCGGCGAGAAAGATTACATCCCTCTCCAGCGGTACGTTCTGCCGCTGTAACTCCAGCATTACCATCAGGGCGGAGGCAAGATTGTCCTTGTCATCAACCGCACCTCGGCCATATACATAACCGTTGTCGACGGTGGCGCTGAAGGGTGGGAAGATCCATTTCTCCGGATCGACGTTCACTACATCGGTATGCGCCATGATAAGCAGCGGCTCCGTAGTGCCGTTGCCTTCCAGGCGTGCCAGCACGTTTGGGCGCTGCGGGTCGTTGTAAAGCATTTCAACTGGAATTCCCTCCGCTTCCAGCACATCTCGCAGATACTCAGCCGCCGGAAGTTCCCTGCCCGGAGGATCCGAAGTATCGAACTGCAGCAACGCCCGAAAATGTTGCAGAGTCTCGGCTTCTACCTCTGACCAATTGGGGTCGTTAATCTGCGCGAAGGAATTAGTGATGAAGAGGACTGAAATTAAAGGTAAAAATTTGTGCATTATCATGCTCCGGATAAACTGACAATCTGTGGCATAGCCAAGAGTTGATGAGGCGGCAATGACTCTACCACCGCCTCAGAGGCTCCCTAATTTTCCCGGACGTATCTTACCAACTGTCGCGGACCAACTTCTGCACCATAGATATTGCCATACTTATCGGCAGCGACCCCTTCGGCTGCGCTGGTACCACCGGGACTACGGTCGGGGTCCGGAATGAAGCTGAATAAATGCCCGGTAATAGCACTACCTACGCGAATACCGCGACGCCAACCAGGATTAGAGGTAGCACTGGATTCGGAATCTGCCGCATAGAGCACATCGTTGGCATCGATATAGATGCCGCTCAATCGGCCGAACTGGTTCCACTCGTCTATAAAAGTCCCATCCTGCTCGAAGATCTGGATACGCACATTGCCGCGGTCGGCAACAAATAATCTACCCTGGGAATCGAAGGCAAGGCTGTGTGGAGTGCGAAATTTACCCGGTGCCGTGCCTATTGAGCCCCAGGATTCCAGGAAACGACCATGGCGATCGAACTTGGCAATGCGCGCGACAGTGGAAAGGTCAGCATTGGCCCCCTGCCCACCGTGGCCATCACCGACATAGATACTACCGTCAGGACCGGTAACAACATCGTTGGGTGAATTAAGTTCAGGACCAGTCCCATCGCCTGCCACACCGGGAGTACCCAGTACTAACAACACTTCGCCTTGGGGGCTGAACTTGTAGACTGTGTGTCCCTTGCCTGCGGCATCTGGGTTCTGGGCCAGTTCACCAGGAGTCGCCGCGCGGGCATCGGTTACCCAGACATTGCCGTACTTGTCCACGTGAATGCCGTGGGGCCAGATAATCAAACCACCCCCAAAAGAAGTCAGGATATTACCTTGCTGATCATATTTGACGATGGGATCAGCATCAGACAACGCACAGCTGTTACTGCTGCAGCGCTCCGCCAGCCAGATCGATTCTCCATCGATATCGATATCCACGGCGCTGGTCGATCCCCACTCACGATCCTCGGGTAGGTCGAAATAACCGTTGATTGTGCGATAGGGATTGGGATGTTCGTTGGTAGGATTGGTGACCTTCTGAGCCCATGAGTTACCGCTTAAGAGTAATAGGCTGCCCAGCAGCGAAGCGGTTATCCAGCGAATTCGAGCTAAAGAATGCATAGCTTGCTCCTTTTTTGTTTCTCTTCTTAGGGGATTTAAAGAGAATAAAAGCCCGCTGCGCTAATGTCTAGCAGTGATGGCTCCCGAGGAGTGCCTGAATGGCTTATGACTGGGGGCCCTGCCAGCGTTTCACCAGGCCGTGGTCGAGGTCAAACAGATCGAGTATCCTGCCCACCTGGTGATCTACCAGATCGTCGATTGTTTTGGGAATAATGTAATGTGCAGGCATAGGTGGCGCAATGATCGCCCCATTCTGGCTGGCCTTGAGCAGCAGTTCACAATGGCCTGTGTGCAGCGGCGTTTCCCGAGGGACCAGTACTAGGCGTCTGCGCTCTTTTAGTGTGACATCGGCGGCTCGCACGATCAGGCAATCGGCATAGGAATTCGCCACGGCGGACAGCGTCTTCATGGCGCAAGGGGCGATGATCATCCCTTCAGTCTTGAAGGAACCGCTGGCAATTTTGGCAGCTATATCATTGTTCGAATACACCTGATCGGCCAGCGCCTTGACATCGTTTGCAGACCATTCGGTTTCGATGGCGATGTTCATTTTCGCTGAATCGGACATCACCAGATATGTCTCGACATCCGGTAGCCGCTGCAAGACCTCGAGCAAGCGAATGCCATAAATCACTCCGCTGGCACCGGACATTCCCACTATCAATCGCATAACAACCACCTGTTTAACAACGGAAAAAGATTGTGGCATCAATGTCCAAGCACTGGCAAGAGATAGAACTGGTGCTCAGCAGCCTTTACTCTCGCTTACTTCTGTCCTGAACAGCTGAGTTGAAACTGAGCCAATGCCAGGAATCCTTATGATTGGCACGGACAGTCTTCACCTAGTAAGATGGCGCTTCCGTTTCACTACAAGCTCTAAACGATTTTTCATGACCAAGGCCAACCTGTTTTACGCCCAGTCCGGAGGTGTTACCTCAGTCATCAACGCCAGTGCCTGTGGTGTAATCGAAACTGCCCGGCAACACAAAGACAAAATTGGCAAAGTCTACGCCGGCCTCAACGGAATTGTCGGCGCACTCAATGAAGACCTGATCGATACCAGCAAAGAAACTAACAGAACAATTGCTGCCTTGCGTTCGTCACCGGCCGGAGCATTTGGGTCCTGTCGCTACAAACTAAAATCTTATTCCGAGAATCGCCTCGAATATGAACGTCTGATGGAGGTCTTCAGGGCGCATAACATCCGTTATTTTCTATACAACGGTGGTGGCGACTCCCAGGACACGGCAAACAAAATTGCTCAGCTAAGCCTGGAAAAGGAATATCCAATTGCCTGTATTGGTATCCCCAAGACTGTAGACAACGATCTGCCGGTTACTGATAACTGCCCCGGCTTTGGTTCAGTTGCCAAGTATGTTGCGGTGTCAATCAGAGAGGCTGGGCTCGATGTCGCATCGATGTGCGATAGCTCTACCAAGGTGTTCGTGATGGAAGTCATGGGCCGCCATGCAGGGTGGATTGCAGGCGCTGCCGGATTGGCTTCCGAACAGAAGGGCGATGCGCCACATATCATTCTGTTTCCCGAGATTGCTTTTAACAAAGAAAAATTCCTCAAAAAAGTACAGAACTGTGTAAAACGGTATGGTTACTGTGCGATCGTTGTTTCCGAAGGTGCTCACTACGCTAATGGAAAATTTCTTGCCGACGCGGGTACCACTGATGCCTTCGGTCATGTGCAACTCGGCGGGGTCGCACCCTTCGTCGCAAACATGATAAAGGACGAATTGGGGCACAAATACCATTGGGCCGTGGCCGATTACCTGCAGCGCGCCGCACGCCATATCGCATCGGCTACCGATGTCGAACAGGCCTATGCCGTTGGCAAGGCAGCCGTTGAGTTTGCGTTAGCGGGAAAGAATGCTGTGATGCCTGTCATCATTCGCGGTAAGGCTAAGAAATACACCTGGCGTATCGGCGAAGCTAAATTGTCCGAAGTAGCTAATGTGGAAAAGAAGATGCCACGCAACTATATAACTCGAGATGGTTTTCACATTACCGACAAGGCCAGGGACTATTTCACGCCACTAATCAAGGGAGAAGACTACCCACCTTATAAGAACGGTATACCCCAGTATGCACGTCTCAAACAGGCGTTGGAAAAGAAGAAACTGAAGCGGTGGCGGTCCAGCTAACCACCTGCATAGAAAACGCGTAGCGATCTTACGGTGCCAGCCGATCGATGGTCCAGGTACTGTCAGACTGCAAGGAATAGCAAAATCGATCGTGCAGGCGATTCTCACCCCCTTGCCAGAATTCAATTTCGTGTGCCTTGACGCGGTATCCTCCCCAGTAATCGGGAAATGGCACCTCACCGGATTGCAACTTCTGTTTAAGCGATTCGAATTGATTCAACAAAAATGACCGAGAAGTGAGCACCTTGCTCTGCTTTGAAGCGATGGCCGCTATCTGACTGTCGCGGGGACGTGACACGAAATACTTGAGGGATTCCGAGGCGGAAATCTTAGTGGCGACTCCACACACTTTTACCTGGCGATCGGCATTGTGCCAGGGGAAATGCAGGCTTATTTTTGGATTGCTATCCAGCTCTAATGACTTGCGACTACCGTAGTTGGTATAGAACACGAAGCCCAGTCTGTCGAAATGTTTCAACAGGACGATGCGTTGGCTGGGCTGCCCTGCTTCTGACACCGTTGCAATCGTCATAGCAGTCGGATCGGCGATTCCCAACTCCATTACCTGCTTGATCCATAGTTCAAATTGATCGAATGGATCAACGGCCAGGTCATCACGTCGCAGACCATCTTTCATATATTCACGCCGTAGCGATTCCAATTCCATAAAATAAATCTCATGACAACAGCGCATTGCTTGCGTGGTCTTGCTGTAAGCAAGAGTGACCAACTACTTATTCAGAGGGTTCCATATACAGTTTTGCTGCAGGAAAAACAGAATTTAAGTGTGAGCATTTCTCGCAGATGATTAAGCAAGCAAACTCGGGTGCAGAAGATCCTCTGTCTACCTTACAAAATCGCCGTATTCCCAAACCTGCGGCCTGGATGTCCCGGTCACGTAGTAGAACATCCCCTCTCCGTGCTTGGTACTGGCAAAAAATCCGCCGACATACTTTTGTCCGCCCGGCCAGCGATAGGTGCCCTGGCCCTGATAGTGGTCATTGACAAATTCTCCAGTGTAATTCTCCGTGTTATCTTTTAACCAGAACTCAGAATGTTCATTCTCGCGCCATCGGGGCAAATTGAAGAAATACGATCCAATACCGTTGCGCTTGTTATCTCGCCAGTTTCCGATGTAGAGCTTGCCCTTACCATTCCAGTGAGTTCCCCGGCCATGACGCACACCGCGCTGCCAGTTGCCTGTATAGACTTCCGTCTCGAGAAATGAAATTGGAATCTCCAAACGGCCCTGCCCATGGAACTCCCCGTCCTGAAAACTACCCACATAGGAACCCTTACCCCAGGGTGTCGAAAGTTCCAGCGTGCCGCGCCCATCGTCGCAATTACCGTAGATACACACTTCATCGGTAACCTCTTGCAGCGTCTGAGATACGCCAACACTGGCCCAGCTGAAAATCAGCAGCAGCGGCAGTATTTGGAGCCTGTTGATTGGTAGTAAACGCATCTTCATCCTCGGGGCGGTATAGCAATCCTTTTGTCAGGAAAATCAATTATAACCCCATACACCGGGCCGTCTATAGGATTCAGCCCAGTACAAAGGATGCATTCCCTTACCAAGCCCGATCCTTCTTTGTACTTTCTGCCCTTCCACCAACGAGTATTTTGGTCGTAGACTGCTGTATGACTGTTAGTTTTGCATTGTGGTTGGCCGATAATGGTTTCGGCAATATCGTCAGGCAGGAGGCTGTTGGCGGGGGTTGCATTAACGACACTCAGCGCCTGACTATGGACGCCGGCGCTTCCATTTTTCTCAAACAGCATGGGCAGTCCCCCGATGGCATGTTTCATGCCGAAGCGGTCGGGCTGGCTGCCCTCGGTGAGTGTGCTGCTCTGCGGATTCCCAATGTGATCCATGTCGAAGACAACTTCCTGCTGTTGGAGGATCTTGGCCAGGGCACTCCTGGCACACATTTCTGGAAACAACTGGGTGAGGGCCTCGCGAAATTACACAGCAACCGCCACCCGCGGTTCGGATTCAGTCTGGACAATTATTGCGGCTCTACACCACAACAGAATTCCCTCACGGTCGATGGATATGAATTTTTTGCCAACTATCGAATCTTGAAACTGGCCTCGCAGGCATTTCATCGAAACTTATTAACCCGGGAAGACCTCAGTGGTCTGGAAAGTATAGCCGCCAGGCTTGCAGACTGGATTCCTGCGCAGCCCGCGGTACTGATTCATGGAGATCTATGGTCAGGAAACTTGCACTGCGATGAACTGGGAAATCCGGCGCTGATCGATCCGGCCAGTTACTGGGGGTGGGCCGAAGCCGAGTTGGCGATGACGGAATTATTCGGTGGATTCGCTAGCGATTTCTACCACTACTATGCCGAACACTCAAACCTGGACGGTAACTGGCGCGAGCGGGCGCCACTTTATAATCTTTACCACCTGTTGAATCATCTGCTGCTGTTTGGGGGTAGCTATCTTGCACCAATAAGAAACACCATCAACCGCTTCGCCTGAATTGAGCTTCAGTCAGTCCAGGGATTTGCATGCTAGGGAGCCTCTGTTGGGTTTCAGGCCACGCTTCTCAACACGTTCAACGGGCTGATACTGACCACCTTGCGGGTCGAGTTAAGCCCGAGCCCTGCGATGATCAGCATGCCCAGCAACGGCCCCGCAATCCACACCCAGTAGTGAAAAGAAAATTCCTGTTCGAATATCTGCTCCTGGAGATAGTAGAGACTGGCTTCGGCACCGATTGTCGCTATCAGCCCTGCAACGAACCCGATAGAGGCAAATTCGATTAGCAGGCTGCTGAGTATCAGTTTCTTGCCTGCACCAAGCGTTCTAAGGATGGCATTTTCATGAAAGCGTTCATCCAACGTCGCATTAACACAGGACAGCAGTACCAGTGCACCGCTCAACAATACCAGCACCGAAATCAGCTCGATTGCCGAGGTTACCTGGGCGATGATAGTTTGAATCTGCTCAATAAGGGCATCGATCTCGATAATGACAACTGTTGGAAACAGGCGAATCAAATCGTTTAACAGAATTTTCTGTTCCCGCTCCATTAACGCAGTCGATAAGAAAGTAGCACCGAGATGATCGATGGTTCCGGGGGAGAAGATGATGAAGAAGTTAGGCTGCATATTGTCCCAGCGCACGCTGCGAAAACTACTCACTTCGGCACTGACGATTTGCTGATTGACTTCAAATTCCAGCAGATCGCCTATCTGAAGATCCAACCAGGAGGCATACTCCCGCTCAATCGAAACGAAACCAGCTGATGCGTCTGCTCCCCACCAGTTTCCCGCGGTAATCAAATTGTCGTCGGGCAACTCGTCTGCCCAGGTTACCTGGCGGCGGCTCAATCGACCCCGTACGCGAGTTCCACCGGACGAGGCTTGCTGCTCATTCGAGTCTGGTGCCGCATCGCTTTGCGGGTTTGACAGGGCAGCCACTGCTGCGTCATCCAATTCGACATCATCCAACTGGTTGCCATCGGTAAGCGTGCCGCCGCTCACTTCATTCTCTCCCTCGTCAGCAGGATCAGGCAGGTCTCCGTTAACCCGTGTGACCCTGGCACTGATGAGGGGGTAGAAGGGATTGCTTTCTATGCCGTTTTCGGCAAAGAAGTTTTCCATGCCTTCGATCTGTCCGGCCGTGATATTCATCATGAAGTGATTGGGCGTATTTTCCGGTAACTGTGCCTGCCATTCTTCGATCAGGTCCGTGCGAAGCAGGGTCAGAATCAACAGGGACATGATCGTCACGGAAAAGACCATCACCTGTAAGACGTTCTGCTTGCGCCGCCGCCGCGCTGCCGTCATCGCCAGCATCCAGGCGCTGCCAGCCCTCATGCCAACAGAACCGCTGGAGCGCAGAAACAAATAGGAAATGATTGACAGAAACAGTGCGATGCCGGCGACGGAACTCACGAGCACCGAAGTAAGTACCAGGTCCTGGCTATACCAGAACACCAGAAAAATAGTGCCAAGTATCCCAAATATATAGGGCACGTTCGCACTGATTTTCTGCTGACTCATATCCTTGCGCAACACTCGCAGCGGTGGTGTCTCTCGCAGTGCCAATAACGGTGGCAGAGCGAAGGAAAGCAGACAGATAAATGCTGTAAGAGAGCCGATCACATAGGGCTGAAGGCTTGCCGGTGGCAGCGTAACCAGCAGGACCGATTGCAGGAGTTGCAGAATACCCTGGTGCACCAGGTAACCGAACAGACAGCCCACCACAACTGCTATAGCGGCCAGCACTAATTGAATCGCAATATAGATCGTTGAGATCTGGGCAGAAGTACAGCCCAGAGTTTTGAGAATTGCCACATAGTCGTAGTGACGCTCGCTATAGCGTTTGGCAGTCAGTGCAATGGCCACACCGGCCAGCAAGACCGCGAACAACGACCCCAACAGCAAAAAACTCTCTGCTCGATTCAGTGCCTCGCTGACTTCCTCGCTCTCATCCCTGACATCTCGAATATAGTATCGCCCACGCCATTCTTCCTGTTCTCTGAACCAGGTTTCGAATTCATCCAGACGCTCGAGTTCGTCGTGCGCGAACAGGTATCGATAGCTGACACGGCTGCCCAACTGCACAATATTGGTTTGCTCCACATCGTCCATGTGCAGCATCAATCTGGGCCCAGCATTATCGACCATACCTCCACCGGATCGATCCGGCTCGGCAATAATTATCTTGCCAACAGTCAGCTCCGCTTCGCCGACATAGACCGGATCCCCAACTTCGATACCGAGGGCGGGCAGTACTCTTGATTCCAGCCATACTTCGCCGGGCGGTGGGCCGGATTGAATCGGAACGCCTCTGATGAAGGGCGCGTCAGCGACAATGACATCGCCCCGCAAGGGATAACCGTCAGTCACAGCCTTGGCCGCCACCAGCATGTTGCCAGTATCAGAAAATGCCATGGATGTGAAAGACAGGATCTCCGCGGTGCGCAGACCACGGGACTGACCTTCCTGCAGCACTTGTTCTGGTAAGCTACCTCGACCACTGACTATGCGATCCGCCGCCAGCATATTGGCCGATTCCAGTAGCAGCGCCTTTTCCAGGCGGTCGGTAAACAGAGCGATACCGGTCACCGAAGTCACCGCCATTACCAGGGCGAGGAATAGCAGCCGCAGTTCACCCGCCCGCCAGTCACGCCAGAGTAGACGCATGGCCAAAGCCAGGAGATTGCCAATGGGCTTGTTGTCGGCCAGTGAAACAGCTGCCGCGTCAGGCACTAACTGCTTCCTCGGTATTTTCAGTGCGCTCGTCACTGACGATTTCTCCAGCTACCAGCCGCACAATTCTGCCACAGCGGTGCGCCAGGCGTTCATCGTGTGTTACCAGCAATAAGGTTGTAGCAAACTCACGATTGAGGTCGAATAGCAGGTCTACGACTCGCGTACCGGTTGCCGTATCCAGATTACCGGTAGGCTCATCGGCGAAGAGGATACGCGCTTGTGTTGCGAAGGCGCGGGCAATGGCGACACGCTGCTGCTCCCCGCCGGAGAGTTGGTTCGGGTAATGATGCCAACGTTCTTCCAGTCCGACTCGTTCCAGCAGTCCCTTGGCTTTATCTCTGGCCTCGGAATCTCCCTTCAGCTCGATCGGTAGCATGACATTTTCAAGCGCGGTCAGACTAGGCAGTAATTGAAAGGATTGGAACACAAAGCCCACCAGTTGACCCCGCAGAATCGCCCGCTGCTCTTCATCCAGTTGCGCCAGGTTATGGCCATCGAGGATGACATCCCCCGATGAGACGCTATCCAGACCTGCCATCAGTCCCAGCAAGGTTGACTTCCCTGACCCGGAGGCTCCGACGATGGCCACTGGCTCCCCCGCTTCGATGTGCAGATTGATTCCATTGAGTATGGTCAGCACACCCTCACTGGTATCGACGGCCTTGACCAGGTTTTTCGTTTCAATCATGGTCTACGCAATGCTCGTAATAAAAAACAGCCCGCATTATAGTCGAAATACACTTCCAAGGTTTGCGCCGGCTCCTTAAAATACGGAGACTGTGGAAATTCATACGCCCAAACAGAGAGTAGGGTTTACCATATTCTGCCTTTGGCTTTACGGTTGATACGATGAAAGCCCTATTAATCAGACTAGTAACCTGTCTACTGGTGATTCAATCCTCTGCTTTGCGGGCGGCGGAGGATACTCCCTATACGCTTATGGTGTTTGGTGACAGTCTCAGCGCCGCCTATGGCATAGAAGAAGAATCCGGATGGGTGACACTGCTCACCAACAGGATAGAAGATGAAGACTGGCCATACCGGGTTATCAATGGCAGCGTCAGCGGGGAGACGACCACCGGTGGACTGGTTCGATTGCCTGCCATGCTGGATAGCTATCAACCAGACCTGGTAATTCTGGAGCTGGGTGGTAATGACGGCCTGCGAGGGCTGCCTCTGGCCACACTCAAGCAGAATCTGTTGAAGATGATCGACCTGGTCGAAGCATCGGGAGGCAAAATATTGCTAACCGGAATCCAGATTCCACCGAATTATGGACCCCGCTACACCGTACCGTTTTTTCGAATCTACGGCGAGCTGGCCGAAGAGCGATCCCTGGCATTAGTACCATTCTTGATCGAGGGTATTCCGCAACAACCCGAACTCATGCAGAACGACGGCATCCATCCGAAAGCAGAAGCGCAATTCATGATTGTGGAAAATATCTGGCCCTTTCTGGAGCCGATGCTGAAGGATGATTAGAACTACCAGCTAATCTTTAGGCATTGAGCGGAAGCTGGATATTGTCCACGCTGTCCATATCGAATCCTTTCTCCTGGTACCAATGCCGCAACGCTCTAATATCGCCCTTGGTTTCTGCATAGATTGAGGATGTGCCAAGTCTCACTCTTCAGCAGTATGCACTGCACCTAGATTCGTTGTGTGGAGGAGTGGCACAAAAAACGTGATAAAGATCACAGCTTTAAGCTGTGTCGGCTAAGCTGCAGCATCACGCACGCGCTACTTTCGACGAACAGCTGTGCCCATCAATTAGAGGCGAGAGTGGTATTGGAGTGCCGAAACAACATTACTGCCGAGGCGATATTGCAGAACGCGATGACCAGCAATGCTGCATTGTAGTCGCCCACCAGATCATAGTAGTAAGCAACCAGCACCGGGCCCAGTGCCGACATGCCGAAGGTGAAGGGCATCGCGGTAGAACGCACGGAACCCAGATAGCGACGTCCGAAGAAAGAAGCCCAGATGACTTCCTGCAGAGGTAGCAATCCTCCCCAACCGATTCCCATCGCCAGGAAACCTGCGTAGACGATCAGGTCCATCTGCCGGGCAACGCTGAATACGATTACCATGACCGATGCTCCGGTAATCGCAGCGCCAATCGCAGCCAATTTTCGTGGGCTGTAAATATCAATCAACATTCCCCAGAACGGCTTGCTGAGGAAGGCCGGCACCGAGGCGATCGAGATCATGCTGGAGGCCACCAGTCGGGAGTAGCCTGCATCGGTCATAAGCGGGATGGTCTGAATTAACATAGTAGTGATAGAGATCTGAAACAGACCGAAAGCCAATACCAGGAAATAGAAACTCGTGGTACGCATAGCCTGGGCACGGGTCATGGATCTATCGTAATCAGCCTTGGCGGCCGCGCCATGTCCTGCAGCCAATTCCAATTCGGTCTTGCCGTCGGGATGCAGAGCATAGTCTTCGGGACGCCGCCGCATCAGGATTGCCATCGGCAGTGTTATCAGACCAGCTCCTATACCTAACAGCTGCCAGGAGTTGCGCCAGCCAAATTCATCCACCATCCATGTGGCAACCGGTGGCAACACTATACCCGCCAGAGAAATACCCATACCGGCCACCGCCACCACCCGACCGCGGCGTTCTACAAACCATTTGCCGAGGGTGACGTTCACCACCAGATTACCAATCATGGCGCTACCCATGGTCAGGATGAGCCCGTTGAGAATAAGCCATTCCCCGAGAGTATCGATGCCACCCAGGCTATAGATTGAAATGGCCAGTAGCAGGGATCCGCTGACGATGAATGGGCGGCCACCGAAGCGGTCGATATAGGAACCGATGAAGAAGCCAGTACAAGCCATGACAATCTGTCCTATGGATCGAGAGGCGGTGAATTCGGCACGAGTCCAGCCAAACTCTTCAGTCATGGGAATCATGAAGGAGCCAACCACATAGTTGGCCATACCCACGGCAACAAATTGGGTAACAAATCCGGCCACAACGATCCAGTAGCCGTAATAAAGTCGATTCTCAGAGAAAAGCAAGGGCACTATCCGGTGTTAAGGCCATCAGAATTCTATGTTATTGACTGTCTATAGTACAGATAGAGCATGAACCCACCCCATGCCAGCGCCATTAATAAGACACCTGACCCTATAAAATCAACAACAGAAGCAATCTGCTGGTCATACTGCAACCACCCTTTAGGCCTTAAGAAATTTGCCCAATCATGCATACCTGGTGAATCAGCCCCGGTTCCTCCTCCCAGCAGGGGCAAGCGCAGCACACTCGCATCGGCGATGTAGGGGGCAACATCCATGAGACTCTGACCACTCCACCACAGACACATAGAAGCGGCAAAACCATCCCGGTTCTTGATAAGAAATGCCAACATGAGGACTAATGGCAACAGCACCTGAAACAGGCTGCCGCCGAGAATCATCATGGTACGTCCGAAGGGTTGGAATATGACATGCCCCGCTTCATGGAAAATTAGATCCACATTGTGGAGCCAGGAACGGCCAATTTCATTGGATTGATAATCCATCAGTACAAAGCTGATTCCCCATGCCACGAACACTATCCAGATAACCAGGTAGGCAATCAGTTCGGTTTTGCTAATTGAAGCTCGTGGACTGAACAAGAATCTGCCCAGAAATGTGCGCGAATATCCGCCAGTGGCTTTGGATAGGGGTGAATCTCCAGGCCCCTGCTCTTCCACTAGCTTGCTGAGCCATTTGCTAAAAATAAGGCCACAGCCTGGACACTCATCGCTGCTATGCGTGTCAGTTGCTTGCCTGTGATAGCCACATTCGGGGCAGGTGGTGTACATAGTCACCAAGTGTAGTGGCCGGTGACAGACACAATCAATGCGAATGTGAGATCCTCAGCCGTGTTAGGGGTTAAGCAGCAAGTTTCGGCGCGGCTGCGACGCGAAGCCGCCGAACAAGTAGTTGGCCAGAGCGGTCAACTACTTGTTCAGCGGATCCTTAGTAATAATGAGTCTCACTCTCCTCCCCGGCTGTAATGGCCAGATACTGCTTGATTACTGGCTCCAGGCCCTGCGCAAGACTCTCGACTATCAACGCGTGACCAATGGAGACTTCCAGAATATCAGGGATATCCAGGAATCTGCGCAGGTTTTTCAGATCCAGATCATGACCTGCATTAACACCCATCCCCTGCGCCGTCGCTGCAGCGGCGGCTGACGCGTACTCCTCAAACACTCGATGTTCCGACTCAAGAGAGAAATGACTGGCGAAATCCTCGGTATATAGCTCAATACGATCTGCTCCAACGGATGCCACGTGCTCGACCATAGTCACTACCGGGTCGAGAAATAGGCTGCTGCGGATGCCGGCACTGCTGAGCCGCTTTAATCGATCCTCCAATAAGTCGCTATTAGCTGGCACATCCCAGCCGTGATCGGAAGTCAGCTGAGCGGGATCGTCAGGCACGAGCGTGCATTGGGCCGGGGCAGCGTGCAGTACCAATTCCATGAATTCCTCGGAGGGGTAGCCCTCGATATTAAACTCCACATCCGGATAGAGCTTCAAAAACTCGCTGATGTCCGTGACATCCTGACGGGTGATATGGCGTTCATCGGGGCGCGGGTGAACAGTGATGCCTTTAACGCCCAACTGCACCAGCTTTGCAATGAAATTCACCACATTGGGATAATCCCGGCCCCGCGAGTTACGCAGCAATGCAATCTTGTTAGCGTTAACACTAAGTACGGTCATGTAGAGTGCCTCTGGTCATTTCATTGACAGGAAATCCAAAGCGATTTTTTTAAATGCCTGGGGTTTATCGGCGTGCAGCCAATGCCCTGCCTGCATAATAATCTTTACCGAGGCATTTGGAAAAAGCTCGAGTATTTCCGCCTCATTTTCGGCCCGAATATATTTCGACTCCGATCCTTTTACGAACAGTGTCGGCTTAGTGAATGCCAGGACCCCACTGGGTTTAACCCGTAACGCGTCGTAATGCTCCTCGATAGCATGTAGATTGAGGCGCCATTGGTACTTTCCTGAGTCACCCCGTTGCAGATTGGTAAGTATAAATTTGCGGGTCGCTTCATCCTGTATGAACGCGGCTAACTTGGATTCCGCCTCACTGCGGCTGTGGATTGCATCGAAATCCAAGGCGGCCATAGCTGCCATAACCTTCTTGTGACCCGCCGCGCTGACTGGATAAGTCACTGGCGCAATGTCTACCACGATGAGCTTCTCGACCAGCTGCGGCTGCGTCAATGCCAACTGCATGGCGACCTTGCCGCCCATAGAATGGCCTATGCAGTAACTGGAATCCATACCCAGGCTGGTCATGAGCTGCTTAACGTCATCCGCCATCGATGTATAGTCCAGTTCATCGGCATGGGGAGATTCACCATGATTACGCAGATCCACGCCATAGACCGCGTACTGCTCAGCCAACTGTTTACTATGCCATCCCCAGTTACCAAGGCTGCCAAACAGGCCATGCAGGATAAGTAGCGGCACGCCGGAATCGGAATACTGTCTGTAGTTCAGCTGCATCTCTTGCCGATCAGTTCATTGTCTTTAACAATTTCGGAGCATCATCGAAAGGCACATTATACTGCTTTACTTCAATCTTGACCGGCATGCTAAGATTCTCGCCATGAGTTCCTCTGTCAAGTCCATAGTCGTGCTTACCGGTGCCGGCATCTCGGCCGAATCAGGCATAGAGACTTTTCGGGCGGAGGATGGGCTTTGGGCCAATCACCCGGTCGATGACGTCGCTACTCCGGAAGGGTTCTCCCGTAATCCACAGTTAGTCTACGAATTTTACAATCAGCGTCGTCGACAATTGCTTTCGGACGAAATAAAACCTAACGCGGCTCATACGGCACTGGCAAAGTTCGAGCATGACTTCCCCGGTTTTTTTCTATTAGTAACGCAGAACATAGATAACCTGCACGAACGTGCCGGGAGTCAGAATCTGCTACATATGCATGGCGAGCTACTAAAGATGCGCTGTCTCAATTCTAAGATGGTGTTTGATATCCAGGAGGATATCGATTTCGACAGCCATTGCCGTTGTTGTCGCTCGCCAGGGAACTTGCGGCCACATATTGTGTGGTTTGGCGAGATGCCCTTCCATATGAATCAGATCAATATCGCATTGGAAGCCTGTGACCTGTTTGTCGCTATTGGCACTTCAGGAAACGTCTATCCCGCCTCGGGTTTCTATCAGACAGCGAAAATCAGAAAGGCCCATACCGCCGAGCTGAACCTGGAAGAAACCGGCTCGACCTTTGACAAACATGTTTATGGGCAGGCCACGGAAACTGTACCCTCCTACTTCGAGGCATTGCTGTCGGCCTAAAAGAAAAACTGCAGGCCTACCCCGTTTCCATATTCCGTATCCCGGTGCACGGTAATTGCAAAACGGTTACTCAAGCGGTAATTGAATCCGTAGCGGCGCTCATTATCATCATTCCAACGCCAGTCGAAACCGAAGTTCTTGGTTAGCTGCACTTCGGACTGCAACTGCAATCGAAAATCGCCGTGGTCATCGACGCGCCATTCGCTGTCGATCAGAAAAGGTAAGGTGATATTCAGCCCGGCGATCGCGATATCATGGCTGCCCTCACGGTGATGTTCCCTGGTTTCCATGCCTGCAAATGCGGACACAAATCGGGTGAAATGATAGTTGTACAACAGGTGCGCTTCATAAGTATCAACCATGTCGGCATCCAGCTCAAAATCGAAGGAGTGGCGCTCGTCGGAGAGGGTGAATTCATAATCCATGAACTGGCTCATGAGATGAAATTCATCGACCCTGAACCATCGATTCGCGGGTTGCATCAGCCTATTGGTGTCTGGGGTGAACAAAGAGCTCTCTTCATAACTCACCACCCTGGCCATACCAGTCTTCATGTGGTACTGATTGTGACAATGAAAAAACCAGTCCGCCTCCTCACTAGCCTCGAACTCGATCATCACATGGCCCATCGGTGGTATGTTTACCGTATGCTTTAGCGGACTCCTTGCACCATGCTGGTTAACGACACGAAAGAAGTGGCCATGTAGATGCAGAGGATGATGCATCATGGTGTTGTTACTCAGATGAAAGCGTACATTCTCACCCCCACGAATAAAGACCTGGGCCTCTTCCCGGACTGACTTGCCATCGAAGCCCCATACATATCGCGCCATGTTTCCGGAAAGCGTCAGATGCACATCGCGCCAGGGTTGATTGACGGGTAAGGCCGTGGTATCTCGCGCCATCAGGTACTGGTAGTCCGTCATATGCTCGATCACTTCCGGTGACATGGACATACTCGCGTCGCTGGCTCGATGCTCCGCATTGAGAGGCAGATCAGAGGCAGCCTCCTCGTGCCGCCGTGGCATGGGCATGCTATTCGGCATTATCATGTCCGGGCTCATATCCATGTCCATTGACATGTCCATATCCATCGTCATGGGACCCATCAGAAACAGGTTGGGAGGAGGAATATCAGGCGCCGCCACCCGTTCACCCTCGCCGATGAATAGCCGGCTGAAGCCGATTCCATCATTGGAGGTGGCCCGCAGCTCGAAAGCCTGACCGGCGGCGACAGGTACAAGCACGTCATAAGTTTCGGCCGTGGATAGTCGCAGACGCTGTACTCGAATCGGTGCGACATCCTGACCATCGGCCGCGACGACTAGCATTGGCCCACCGGCATACTCCACATCGTAGTAACTGGAAGTGGAACCGTTAATCATGCGCAACTTCACTTGTTCCACAGCGCTATTAGAAAACTCTAATCGACTCTCGGGTAGACCATTCACGAGGAAGGCATCGTAACCGACATCCGCCAGATCCATCGGTCCCATACGGGTGTATGAACTGTTCAGTCGATTACGAATCGAGGCACCACCGTTGGCAATGACCTTGTCCCAGGATTGCACCGCATCTTTCTTGAAAGAGTAGAAATCATCGGCTTTCTTCAAGTTGGCCAGGACCACCTCGGCATCTTCATCGATCCAGTCGGAAAACAGCACCACCCGTTCTGGTATTTCGGGTTCGCCATTGCTCGGTGACAATACAATGGCGCCATAGACTCCATGCTGGATCTGTAACTCGGTATGTGAGTGATACCAGAATGTGCCGGGATGCAAAATAGGAAACTCAAAAGTATGAGAGCCACCGGGTTGTATCGGCTGGGTGTTAACGAAGGGCACGCCATCCTCGGCAGCAGGCAGCAACACGCCATGCCAATGCACAGAAGTTGTAACGTCCAGGTGGTTATGGAATGTGGCGCGTAAGGTATCGCCTACCGTCGCGTGAATGGTGGGCGCTGGTATCTGACCTCCGACTGTCAGGGCAGCCACAGAATTGCCAGTGAAAATGACAGTTTTGGTGTCAATATCGAACTCATAGCTCATCGTCGCAGCCAGGCTGACTGCTGGAGCAAGTAAAATTAACGAAATACAAAAGGCGCGTGCTGACACGACTCAACTCCACTAAAGAATAGCAAAAACTTTCAGGACGGATTGAGTGATCAGGCAGTGGGGGGAGGAACGGCCAGGTCCAGTTTAATCGATTGGTAAAGATCGATTCGATGCAATCCAGAATCGACAGGGCCAGGATGCTTATCTCTGGTGACCGCGGCGACAAACTGGACCGAACTTACACAGCAGATGTCATCACAAACACAATCTTCATCGCCATCAATCATCACGGAAGTGAACGGTAACGGGACTACTAAGGGCTGCACAGAATCATGGCTATCTATGTCGTACGTCGCATGCTCCATAGTCGTCGCATGCTGATGCCCTTGGTGAGTAATAGTTTCCAAAGCCAGGCTGCTATTACCGAGTAGCAATATCACCAGGAATGCGCTGAGGCGCTTGTGAGTTTTGAGTGTTTGCATTTTCTGAATATCGACCATCTCCAGAATATTCAATTAACCAACGTCACGACATTAGTTTGTTGTTAGATAGAGCATAAACACTTACACCGTATACTGATACCCGTCGTAAAGGTATTCGACGGGCCAAGCTGAGTAAATACTGTGGCTAATGCTATACAACTTTTGCCACAATTTATTGAGCGGGCGCAATGATTAGCGTAGCAAAGGGGCCGGAATATTAGCCTCTGCCCATGGCCTCGGACCGCGAATAACCGGGCATCACTGTGAACGTGGCTGAGCGGGGTAGTCGTTCCATGGCGCTGGATAGCTTGCTTCCTGGATGAAATGTCAAAATCGTCCCCAGGGGCAGTGCAGCCGCAAAAAGTAGTTCATCTCCTTTATACTCTAGGAATCCTAATTCACACAGATAGGAAACATCATGGTGCGCAAGATTCTAAAAGGCCTGGCGGGAGTTCTGGTCTTACTCGTAGTGCTCGGTCTGGTTATTTACATCGCCAGCGGCCCCCAACAACCCCCGGCCGATTCCGCAAGTGCCAGTTGGCTAGAACCAGGACTGCATTCGGTAGGTCAGGCAGAATATGTCTTCGTGGATGATACCCGGCCCACCGATGAGAACCGTGGCTTTCCAGGAAGCCCCGACAGGACGCTGCCCACAACCATCTGGTATCCAGAAAATATGGAAGGCGAACACCCTCTCATCATTCACAGCCACGGCATCATATCCAATCGCTCTGAACTCGCCTACATGGCGGAAAATCTGGCCAGCAATGGCTACGTGGTAGCGGCGACCGACTATCCGCTGACGAACGGTGCGACAGCCGGCGGGGCCAATGCAGCGGATGTGGTTAACCAGCCCGCCGACGTTCGCTTCCTGATCGATTCCGTAATTGCGCTCTCCGCTGACACAAAACCCTTTGCCGGGTCGATCGATGTCGATCGTATCGGGATAACCGGTCTTTCCCTGGGCGGGCTGACGACTACCCTGACCGCCTATCATCCACGCTGGCGTGAACCGCGCATTAAAGCAGCCGTTTCCATCGCCGGCCCCAGCGCCATGTTTACCAAACGATTCTATGCTACTACTGACATCCCTTTCCTGATGATCGCCGGCACTTCGGACGCGCTGATTGACCACCGCAGCAACGCAGCTGTGATTCCTGAGCGCATCAGCAACGGCGCATTGGTGACTATTGACGGGGGCTCACACCTGGGATTTATCGGGATGTCTGAGCCTCTCTTCCGCTTCATGGATAATCCCGATGCGGTAGGTTGCCAGGGTGTGCTGTCGATTCTGGATGAAGATCCGGATGAGCTGTATCAGATAATGGGCAGCGAAGCCGAGGGGGTCGTCAACGATCCAGATGCTCCAGGTGTCTGTGAAAATCTGCCACCACTACAAGCATCCCATCCCGGCCGACAGCAGATGATTACGCAGATAGCCGTGCTGAGCTTCTTCGAATCGGTATTCGGAGATAGCGAAGATGATCGCAGCGCAGCGCGCGACCAACTGGAGAATTCATTGACGCTTGATTTCGAAGAAGCCAGCTTTCTAAACTAGGGATTCTCTGAACAAGTAGTTGACCACTCTCGCTTACAGCGAGACCACTCTTGCTTACAGCAAGGCCACTCTGGCCTTCGGGCGTCTCGCTGCGAATCAATGTTGCGGTTAACGCCAGTTCATTCTCATAGATCTGTGTCTCGACATGCTTGGAATCAGTCATAAACTGGTCCTGGCTCAAATCCAACCCTGCGAACTGACTTACAGCCCTCACCGTTTCTGGCGAGCAATGGGCAAAGACTTTTTCCTGAGCGACTGAAATAAAAGCGTAGTGCAACCGTTCCACTACTATAGAATCGCTTTGCGTCTGCGCTAGCGATTCTCAATTGCCCTTTTAAGCCCCTGCCACTGGCGGGGGCTATTTTTTTGTAATTCTCATTGAGCAAATCCGTTAGAGCAAGGCCTTCAACTCGTCCGGGAAATAGGGCCGCTTGCGTTGATTCACCGCCGTGGCCGTGATGCGAGCCTCCAGCATGAGCTCTGCTGTGGGTTGCCTGCGAATTTCCTGCTCGAACACCAGCCTGACCCGGGAAGGATGGCTGGCTTTCACCGTAACTTCGAAGCTATCTCCGGCCTGCAAAGACAGTCGATAATCCAACTCTGCCCGGGTAATCACGATAATCACTCCTTGGGCGGTCAGCTCGGCAAAACTGAGCCCGCGGCTCAGCAGGTATTCGTGGCGCGCCCATTCCAGATAATTCTGATAGACCGCGTTATTGACTATGCCCTGCATGTCGCACTCATAGTCACGCACTTTCATTTCCAGGCTGAAAACTGCCGCGTCCATCGCTTCGAATCCCTTGAAGAGCCTGCTCGCTAGCCTATCTCAAAACCCCTGAGCTGTAACGCATTGTTTCTATTTAGGGTAGAGCCCGATTAGCATAGATGATAGTTTTTGCCTGCTTACAACAAGAATTGAATTTGAGGATCCTATGGCTACAGAGAAGGCTCAGACGCGGCGTGGTTTTTTAAAGAGTTCTGCCGTTGCTACATCGGCAGCTGCCCTTGCTTCCTGTGTGGCGACACCTCCTTTAGTGAACACGGCCGCCGTCAGCCAGTCGCAGGTTCCCAGCTTTCACCCGAAGCACAATGAGCGCACCAAGGGCTGGTTGCGATTCTTATGGCAGAAGGCAACCACACCGGACGACTGGAGTTATACCGGAGATGAGCAGCTTCCCTGGGGAATTAAACTACCACGCGGCCCGCTTGATTTTAGCAATGACGGCGACGGTCCCCATCCTTGGTGGGATCAGTACTCTGGACCACCTTTCCTGAGTTACCCACGTTTCGATTTGTCCGATTCCAGCTATGCGGTATTGCTGATGGCTGACCAGACACCGGCCTGGCGCGAAGTGTACACGCGTATCATGGATGAACTGGCAACGCGCCACACAGCTTACTGGGCGGCGATCGACTGGAATACCTTTATCGGGCCCAGCCCGGACCGGCAGAACTATCCGCCGCAGATGATGGCCGCCTGGCCTGAGCGGCTACGTGGCAATTACGATTTTCCCGGCTGGACAGCGAATGGTGTTGAGCCCTGGGGACTGCAAGCGGATCCCATCGGCGCGGATGGCAACCTGTTTTTCCGTGGCTGGTTAAATCTGTTGCTGACGATCTATAAGTACGTGTCCGGGGACGACAAGTGGGAACAGCCCTGGATGATCGTAGGCTTCGAGAATGAACACTTCGAATGGACTCAGCCACGCATCGTCGAACGGCTACACCAGCAATACGGCGAGCGTCCCGAAGGACCGAACTGCGAGAACACCAAGATCTGGCCGTTCTGCAACAGCGCGGCAGGTCTCGGCATGTACCTGTCAGATCAGCTCGGCGTTACCAATAATGCCCATGGTGTGTTTGCGGACTGGGTCCAATTTGCCTCAGACAATTACATGGGATTTGACCAGCAGGGAAGCCTCGAATGGATAACTACTTATTACGATCCGATAGAGAATTTTAAGGTCAATGGCGGTGCCGCAGGCGGTATTGGCATTGCCTTCTACCTGATGCCGCAGGCGCCAGAGATAGCCACCAGACTCTATGACACAGCCGCCAATGCCCTGGGTTGGCGCGATCCACGCCGTCCTATTCAGCCCTCGGCCAATGGCCTGGCCCTGGCAAAAGCGCTGGGCGATCACAGCGCCGTCGCGCGACTCAGTGCCGCAGCAGAGCGCAGCTTCGAGCCGAAGTGGTTTGGAGACGACATGGAGAAATTTGGCTGGTGGTTTGGTCTGGATGAACCCTGGCCAAGAGGCCAACGCAGCGCCCAGATGATGATTAACGAGGTTAACGAAGGTAACTGGGCGGAAGCGTTCTCAGTAAAACACATGGACAAGTACAGCGCGCCTACAGTAGAGGGAATCGATTTTCCCAGCCTGGGTGTGGACCAGGCATGGAACGACAAGGATAGCGGTGTCTTGCATGTGGGAACCTATGCGGCCGATCGGAATCGGCGCGGGCAGGAGACCAGCTGGCGCGTTAGCGGTCTGCCGAATGCCAGCGAAGCGTTTGTGCTGGCCGACGGATCTCCGCTGCAAAACGTCGAAGTGCTGAACAGCAATACGATTCTGATTCGCTCGACGATTAGCGACCACCGTTTCCAGGTTTACACCGGCTACCATGGTCAGCAAACCGCTGGGGTGAACCAACCATTGAGCCCGGAACTGGCGAGTTCCCCTGCTTTCGCTGCACGCACGCGAACGGCAGCGGAAAATGCGCGGGCGGCCGAGTCTATTATGGCCAGTGGTTCGGCCAATTGCCCCTGCTGCGCCTCGACAGCCTGAAGCTATTTAATCCTACTAGAGAAAGTGTTATGAGCATGCACAAATTCCTACAACTGATGACTTCCTTAATTGTCCTATGCGGGTATTGGCAGTTCGCTAACGCCGCTAATCATGAAACAGCGGCTCAGCGCACTATCGAACAGATCATGACAGGTGAACACCGTAGTGACGCAAACATCGCCCGCAATCCATGGCGACATCCAGTCGAGACTCTGCAGTTCTTCGGATTGGAACCGGACATGACCCTGATCGAGATTGGTCCTTCCGGCGCCTGGTACACCGAGATCCTCGCTCCCTATATGCGCGATCACGGCAGGTATTACGGAGCCCATTTCTCAGCCAATTCCCCCAGTGCTTTCCAGCGACGTAGCCTGGAGAATTTCGAAGCCAAGCTGGCGGCCAACCCGGAGCTCTACGGCAAGGCCACCGTGCGCGCTCTGTTACCGCCAAATGAAACTGCGATTGCACCGGAAGAAGGCGCCGACATCGCCATGACGTTTCGTAATGTGCATAATTGGATGGCAGCGGATTTGGAGCATGAATACTTTGAGGCGTTTTTTGCCGCCTTAAAACCCGGTGGCGTGTTAGGCGTAGTCGAACACCGTGCACTTCCAACAGATAGCAGGGAAGACATGATCCGGTCCGGCTATGTTGGCGAAGCCTACGTGAAGGAAATCGCTCAAGCGGCAGGATTCGAATTTGTCGCCTCTGCCGAGATAAACGCCAACCCGAAAGACCCCACCGGGCATCCCGAAGGGGTGTGGACTCTGCCCCCTGAGTATCGGATGGGCGAGGCTGATCGTGCCAGATACAGCGCCATCGGCGAGAGCGATCGCATGACGCTGAAGTTTAGAAAACCCGCCAATTAGAACAGACAGTCTGTGCCAGGTGCCATAGCCTGGCACGGCTGCCAGTACACGCATGTCAGTAGTCCTGCTGCGTTCTTTTTTCTCCGGCTCGTCACAATAAATAACAGTATTTAGTAAGAATTTGAGTATCTTACGTGTCTTGGACTGGAAGTAGTTCGACTTCAGCAGTACCTCATGCGTACCTGATCCGGGATCCCACTAGATTGAGTGATACATTCTTTCGTTACTGATCTTCCAATAACCTTTTTTCCAGTATCATCACCAGATTAGCAGGCAAGAGTGACCGGCCGCTGACCAGGGTCTTTTATGGCAGAGTTTGTATTAGACAAGACAACGGAACATGTGCTTTGTAAGAACAGCCGTCCTCTGAACTTCGTATTTCGATTTATCACCCTCGTTACTGTTTCACTGGGTGCGGCGAATGCTCAAGAAGTCGTCGTCGGCCGCGATGTCGATGGCCGTTTATCTGTGCAGGCGACCCGTTTCGATGGAAATGTCACCATTGACGGCAATCTCGATGAAACCGTCTACACACAACTCACACCGATCACCGATTTCGTTCAACAGATTCCCATTGAGGGCGCACCCGCCAGCGAGAAAACCGAAGCCTGGGTATTCTTCGATGACGACAACCTCTATGTGACCGCGCGCATTTATGAATCGGTGCCAGAGGAAGACTGGGTTGCCAACGAGATGCGGCGCGATACTTTCCAGCTTCGCACGAATGATTCGTTTTCGGTCATGCTCGATACCTATCTCGACCGACGCAACGGCGTGGCATTTCTCGTCACCCCAATCGGCGGCTTTTCTGACTTCGCTATAGCCAACGAAGGCGATCGCGGCCGCGGCGTTAATTTCGATTGGAACATCGTATGGGATTCGCGTGTGGGCAGGTTCGATGGCGGCTGGACAGTTGAGATGGAGATACCTTTTCGTTCGTTGCGCTATGAACCGGGCGAGGAGCAAACCTGGGGAATTCAATTCCGGCGCATTATTCGTCGACTCAACGAAGCATCTTATTTAACCGAACTGCCAATTTCTGCAGCACTGGGTAATAGCCTGGTCGCCGGTATGTGGCGCATCTCCGAGGCAGGAACGCTCAATGAACTGGAGGTGCCTCCGCGCAACCTCAATCTGGAAATAAAGCCCTATGGTCTGGGCACAGCCACCACCGATCGCCTGGCGACGCCGCCTATCAACAATAACAGTGAAGGTGAATTCGGTGTCGACGTCAAACTCGGTATTACCAACAACCTGACTGCTGACTTCACTTACAACACTGACTTCGCGCAAGTTGAAGTCGACGAACGCCAGGTTAATCTGACTCGTTTCAACCTGTTCTTCCCCGAGAAACGAGAGTTCTTTCTCGAGAGCGAAGGCAACTTCGATTTTACACAACCTCGTAACCTGAGCATTCCCACCATGTTCTTCAGTCGCAGGATCGGGCTGGAACAGGGACAAATCGTGCCCATCAATGCAGGTGCGCGGTTAACCGGAAAGATTGGTGACTTCGACATCGGGGCGCTGAACATCGGCTCCGATGGGGGAGGTCTGGATGGTATCGAATCCACCAATTTCACCGTGGTACGTGTTAAACGGGACATCCTCAGTCGAAGCAGAATAGGCATGATTCTCACCGATCGATCCGAATCGATTGTCAGCGAAGGATCGAATCAACTCTATGGTGTCGACGGCACATTTGCCTTTCTCGACGATTTCGAAATCAGTACCTATCTCGCCAAGACCGACACAAAGGGCTTGAATGGCGATGACAAGAGCTTCATGGGCAATTTCGACTACAACGGTGACCGCTACGGTTTCACATCCGGATACGTGGAGGTGGAGGAGAACTTCAATCCCGAGATCGGCTTCAAACGGCGCAACAACTTCAAACAATACGACGGTTCGGCTCGATTCAGTCCTCGAATAACTTCCAGCGAAAATATCCGCCGATTTGTACTGCAGGCCAATACCGAATCCTTCTGGTCGGCTGACGAAAACGAACTGGAAACTCGCAAGCATGACCTCAGCTTCACCACCGAATTCGAAAGAGGTGATCAGTTCAACGTCGCCATCAGCGACGAATTTGAAATGATAAATCGGCCTTTTCAGATAGCGCCCAATGTGATCCTGCAGCCTGGCGACTATGACTTCACCAGTTACCGGGTTTCTTATCGGCTGGGCACCCAACGACAATTCAGTGGCACCCTGTCATTGCGTGGCGGAGATTTCTGGAGCGGTACCAACACGGCAATCGGATTCAGTGGCGGTCGAATCGAGCTCTCCCCTCAGCTGTCTGTGGAGCCGAGTTACTCCTACAACAGAATTGAACTTCCCGAAGGTGATTTCAGAACTGAGCTAGGCAGATTTCGGGTTACTTATACGATCTCTCCGCGTATGTATTTCAGTGGCCTGGTGCAATACGACTCTCGTGCCAGTTCCTTCAGCAGCAACTTCCGTTTCCGCTGGGAGTGGGCTCCCGGTAGTGAAATGTTCGTGGTTTACAGCGATGATCGCGATACCGATCCCTTCGGCAATCCAAGCAGCATGGAACTGCGTAACCGCGGCTGGGCCATCAAGATCAATTGGCTGTTTCAGATCTAGCATAAAGGCGTCGGAGGGACTAAATTTTTGTCCCTCCGACGCCTTTATGTGGTATTTATAGTGCTTCCCCAGGCAACGTTAGAGGGCTAGAGTATGAGCCGATTATTCCGCACCAAGAATAGCAGCAGGATAGCCCTGTTCCTGCTGTGTGGATTATTCAACAGCCTGAGTCTTGCCCAGCAGAACACGCTGCTGCAGGACATCCCCAATAGCTACACGAGCTTCGAAAATCTGGTCAATATGCCGGACGGGCGTGCCATGGGTTCGGGTAACGCCGTGGATATCGACTCGGTCGGGAACATCTGGGTTTTCGAGCGTTGTGGCGCCAATAGCTGCTCTGGATCCGACGTGGACCCCATCATCAAATTCAGCCCGGAAGGCGAGCCGCTAACCAGCTTCGGTGCCGGCATGTTCGTTTTCCCCCATGGCATCATCGTCGATGATGAAGACAATATCTGGGTGGTGGACGCCGGCGTCGAAGACGGCGTGAAGGGCAACCAGATATTCAAATTCAATCAGCAGGGTGAAATTCTGATTGAGCTGGGCCAGCCAGGCATTCGCGGCGACGGTCCCAACCAGTTTAACGAACCCTCGGACCTGGCGATCGGACCCGATGGCACACTCTATATCGCCGACGGACACATTAATCCGGAATCAAATCGACGCATCGTACACCTCACCGCGGACGGCGAGTTCATCGAAGCCTGGGGTGGAAAGGGCAACGGTCCGCTGCAGTTCGAATGCCCGCACTCATTAGCCGTAGACTCACAGGGCAGAATCTACGTCGGAGACCGTACCAATAACCGCCTGCAGATACTTTCTCCCGAAGGCGAATTGCTGGCCATCTGGGATCATTTTGGTCGGCCTAGTGGGGTGCGAATCCACAATGACATGCTCTATGTCGTCGACTCAGAATCACGTCAGGAAGAGGGAGCATACGGCTACAATCCGGGTTGGCACCGGGGAATCTACGTGGGTACACTCGATGGCATAGTGACAGACTTCATTCCCGATCCCGACCCCCAAGGCGGTACGAGCTTTCCGGAAGGCATCTCGGTGGACGTGAATGGCGTAATCTGGGGCGCATCGGTCGGTGACCGGAAGGTCACCAAGTACATCAAGAATTAGCACGAGTGAGCCGCCGCGCTCACGCTACAACAATCAGGTGCCTGGCACCGGAGCAGGAGCTATGTCTGAGAAGGTTTGTCTGGTTGTCGGTGCCGGCGATTACATCGGTGCCGCCATCGCACGCCGCTTTGCCGAGGGCGGGTATACGGTATGTCTTGGACGCCGCAACGGCGAGAAATCTGAGGGCCTGGTAAAGGAAATCACCGCTGCCGGCGGCGCCGCCTATGCCTACACCCTGGATGCCAGGGAGGAAACCCAGATCGAGGAACGCTTCGCCGCCATCGAGAAGGATATAGGGCCGTTGGAAGTGGTAATCTCCAATCCCGGTGGCAATGTAAACTTTCCAATTCGGGAAACAACCCACCGGGTTTTCTACAAGGTGTGGTTGATGGCTTGTCTGACCGGCTTCCTGACCGGCCGGGAAGCCGCCAAGTACATGGTGCCAAGAGGCAGGGGATCAATCCTGTTCACCGGCGCCACCGCCAGCATGAGGGGCGGCAGTGGATATGCAGCGTTTGCCAGCGCCAAGTTTGCACTACGCGGCCTGGCCCAGAGCCTGGCACGTGAATTGGGCCCGGAGGGCATACACGTGGCGCATCTGATTATCGATGCCGGTGTAAACACCCAGTTTGTACGTGATCGCTACCAGGATCGTGGCATCGACCCGGACGAACTACCGGAGAACACACTCATGAATCCAAAATCCGTGGGTGAAGCCTACTGGTATCTGCACAATCAAGCACGTGACGGCTGGACCCATGAGTTGGATATGCGCCCCTTCGCCGAAAAATTTTAGCCAGGTAATGAAATGACTGTAAGAGTAGAATTCCATTTCGATTTCGCCAGCCCCAACACCTACTTCTGCCATCAGGTAATCCCTGATATTGAGAACCGCACTGGAGTGAAGTTTGACTACATACCGATTCTGTTAGGTGGTGTATTCAAGGCCACCAATAACAAATCTCCTATGGAACAGTTCGCCGGCATAAGGAATAAATCTGAATACCATACACGGGAAACGCAACGATTTATCGAGCAACACGGCATAGACAAGTTTCAGATGAATCCTCACTTTCCGGTGAACACCTTGCACCTCATGCGCGGTGCTATCTACGCTAAGCGGCATGGCTTCTACAAAGAGTACATCGACGCGATGTATCAATGCATGTGGGAACAGGGATTAAACATGGCGGATGCGGAAGTGATATCCCAGGCATTACAAGATGCCGGGCTGCCAGCCGGTGAGACTATCGCGGGCACGCAGCTTCCCGAAATCAAACAGGAACTGATAGACAACACCACCGCCTCAGTGGGGTGCGGCACTTTTGGCTCGCCGACTTTCTACGTAGGCGATGAGATCTACTTCGGTAAGGACAGACTGCAGGAAGTCGAAGCAGAGATTAGCAGACAAGCTTCAGTTTAGTGGTTGGCCAACCGGTCTGACCGAGTGCCCAGAAGGTTAAGATTGGACACAACGATTCACGGCGATGTGATTTGGCTGCTGCCACGAGATAGCCCAGTAGGGCGCGGGCCTTCCGAGAATGGGGGTAATTTCAGGTCTACTTCCCCATCCAAGATTCCGCAAGGGCCAATCGGTCACTTATTGAGCATAGCAATAGAGCGGTTGGAGCAATGAGAAGTGAAGAGTATGATATCCGAGTAGAATTACAACGGTATCATAAACGCTTTTTCACATCGTAAAACGATAGCATTAGCGTTACCCAACAATAATAATAGAATAATAAGAGGAACCCTGCCCATGCGATTCTTAGCCCTGCTCTATGGCGTAGTCTGTTACGCCGCCTTTTCCTGACCTTTCTCTATGCCATTGGATTTGTTGGCAATTTTGTAGTTCCCAAGACCCTGGATTCCGGTGCCGAGGTTGGTCTCGGCCAAGCAATTCTGGTCAATCTGATACTGCTGTCTGTGTTTGCAATCCAGCATAGCGTAATGGCGCACCCTGGATTCAAGAAGGCGTGGACGAAAATCGTAGCCGAACCGGTTGAGCGCAGCACCTATGTGCTCTTATCCAGCGCCGCACTGATACTATTGTTTGCCTTCTGGCAACCCATGGGCGGTACCGTGTGGGAAGTGGAAGGCTCTACTGGCAGGGCGATTCTCTATTCCCTGTTCGGCTTTGGCTGGGCGCTGGTTCTGGTGTCCACGTTCCTGATCAATCACTTCGATCTATTCGGGCTCCGCCAGGTGTGGTTGTTCTTTCGTGGTAAGGAATATACCCATTTACCCTTCGGCACGCCCGGGCCCTATAAATTGATCAGGCACCCTTTGTATCTGGGCTGGTTGTTGGCTTTCTGGGTTACACCTTCGATGACAGTCGCCCACTTGCTGTTTGCCATCGTCACGACGGCGTACATACTGGTCGCGAATCAGTTCGAAGAGAGGGACCTGAAGAAATTTCTCGGTCAGGCCTATGTGGATTACTGCACTAAAGTGCCGATGATCATTCCGTTCACCAAGCGCAACAAAGATGTGGCTGGCGACACGCAAGCTAGTGGATAAGGCTTCGCCACAACATTCGTCCCCTGGGTATTGACGCGGGGTGCTGAGATATTGAAGGGCGGCTCGATATAAAACTGCTTTCAGGGAGATCGCGATCTAGGGTATCTGGTTATTCCGGTCAAATACCCGCACGAGGTTTATCGGCTCCCTGAAGGTATCGGGTTGAATCAGCATTTCGATACGCAAGCGATTTCCATCGGCTTCCAGAGTGTAAGTCTCCACAGTGAATCCCCCATCCCTGGGCCTCGCTTCCACAACCAGGGCACCACCTTCCCAGTTCGCCGAGGACCAATCCTGTCCTCCTTCTGTGTAGAAATCATTCGCAGTGCTGCGACGCCGGCGCCCATCTGTATGGAATACCCTCACGTAATCATCGGCATAAGCGAATCGAAACTCTGGTTCTGTGTAATCGATGCTGAGGACGTCGTCGTAGGAGATTCGGTCATATAACTCCTGCTCCGGTGGACCACCCCGATAGAAATCCTCTTTTCTGTTAAAGAAACCCCGGCTGTCACGTTCCCCGCCTGCCTCGAGGGCCTCTGCCACCTGGTCATCGGTGTCGTCGCTTAACTGTTCATTGATTATCCACTTGCCAGTGATGGCCTGCCGAACATCCTGCCCCTCTACCGCGGGCAGGGACAGCAACATGGCTCCTGCACAAACAACAGGAACTGCTTTTTTAAGGTTCGAGTAAGCCAGCATGCTCATTCCGATATCAGTCTCACTGTCCGCTTAATCAAGCGATGGATTGACGCCATTCAGCAATGGCTTTAGCTATTTCATCGGGTGAATCTTCCTGCAGAAAATGATTGCCTGCAACAGTCACTTCCTGCTGGTTCGGCCAGGAACGACAAAATTCCCGTTGCGGTCCAATCAAGATCGCACCCGGCTCGGCATTAATAAACAGCTTGGGTACATCGGATTGCGACAGCCAATCCGCATAACCCTGCACCAATTCCACAACCTCGGCGGGTTCTCCTTCGATAGGAATCTGCCTTGGCCAGGTCAGCGTCGGCCTGCGATCTTCACCCGCATTCTGAAACGGACGACGGTAGACCTCCATTTCTTCGTCAGAAAGATCTCTTAAAATAGAGCCAGGTAGCACTCTTTCAACAAAAGTATTTTTCTGCAACACCATCTCTTCGCCAGCCGGAGATCGAAATCCTTGAAATACTCCGCGCGCAGCCTCAGGCCAGTCATCCCAGCTAACCGGACGAACGATGCCTTCCATGTAGGCAATACCCATCACTGACTCGCGATGCCGGTTCGCCCAGTCAAAACCCAAAGCCGAACCCCAGTCATGAATCACAAACGTCACATTCTGATCAACACCCAGAGCCTCCAGCGCCGCATCGAAATAGTCACGATGCTCCAGCAAGGTATACCGATCTGGTCCGGAATCCTCCAGCTTTTCCGAATCCCCCATTCCAATCAGATCCAGCGCAATACAACGCCCCTGGTCAGCCAGCTGCGGCATGATATTGCGCCACAGATAGGACGATGTAGGATTGCCATGCTGAAAAACAAAGGGATCCCCCTCACCCATCTCCACATAGCTCATATTCTTGCCCTTCACGGCAACGGATTTCTTCGGATGTTCCCTGGCACTAAGCATCGCGTTCCCCAATAACATCTTAAAATGGACCCCGAGAATAAACCGGACACCAGTCGTTTTCAATCAGCAGCAGCCATCACGCGTCAGCACCGTGTTGCCCGAGCAACGCGGCCCCCTCCCCCCACACAACTCCCATAGTACACACCCTGCCAGCCACACACCGAAAAGAATACTGATCCCGAAACTACTCAGAGTGAGGGCTGTAGTTGATCGAGAGCGACTAGCACCAGGGATGGGCGCTTGGCAGGTTTTTGCTCCTGCAAAACCTGCATACCGTACATCCCTGTACATAACCCGGCCAGGGATGGCCGACCGGAGCGAAGGATTAACTACAGTCCTCACTCGGGATTTAGCTTACTAGCACAGGATCAGCCAATTGAATATATCCCCCATAATCAGCTATGCTGCGCATCCGCATCACAATCTAGAAGTAGCAAGAACACGGGAGCAAACCGAATGACTATGCAGAACACGCCTCTATTGATGTCACGCATCCTTGGCCGAGGCGCCTTACTGGACCCAGAAGTAGAAGTCGTCACCATGCAGGCCGACGGCACTCACCGCCAGACACTGAAGCAGACCTGGGACCGGGCCAGCCAGGTAGCCCATGCCCTGAAGGCACACGGCATTGAAGTTGGCGATCGCATTGGCAGCTTCATGTGGAATAACTATCGCCACCTGGAACTCTACCAGGGCGTCCCCTCCATGGGCGCCGTGCTGCATACGCTGAATATTCGGCTCTCACCGACGGACCTGGAATACATCATCAACCATGCCGGTGATCGGGTCATTTTTGCCGACGAAGACTTGCTGCCACTACTGGAGCCGCTGTGGGGCAAGCTCCCCTGTGTCGAGTTGCTGATAGTCTGCCGACATGGTGAAGGCGGCAGCAGCAGTTTCGAAAACCAGATTGACTACGAAGAATTTATCGGTGACCAATCGACCGACTATGACTGGCCCGAAATCGATGAGACTTCTCCCATGGGGCTATGCTATACCTCTGGTACGACAGGCAAGCCCAAGGGAGTGATGTACACCAATCGCTCCACCTACCTGCATACCCTTACTGAATCACTAACCGATTCCATCGGTCTGTCCTCACTGGATTCACTGCTCGGTATCGTGCCGATGTTCCATGCCATGGGCTGGGGATTACCCTTCGCCGCGTCCATGTTGGGCTGCAAGCAGGTCATGCCACATCGCTTCATGATACCCGACGTGTTCCTGAAATTGATGGTAGAAGAAGAAGCCACTATTTCTGCAGGCGTACCAACGATCTGGCAGGGCGTGCGTGCTGCACTGGAAGCCGAACCCGATAAATACGACCTGTCCAAACTGAGTCGGCTTACCTGTGGCGGCTCTTCACCACCGGTGGAAATGATGCGCTGGTACTGGGAATCCCACCAGATCGAGATGCTCCAGGGTTGGGGTATGACCGAGACCAATCCTCTAGGTACCTTGTCACGCAAGGTCGCCAAGCGTTCGCACCTCAATATCTCGGAGGATCAGCAATTCGAGAACATCGCCAAGGCAGGACTGGCTATGCCAGGTCTGGAAGTCGAGATCTTCGATGAAGAGTGGAATGTGCTGCCCCATGACGGAGAGGCTGTCGGTGAGTTGTGTATTCGCGGACCCTGGATCGCCTCGGAGTACTTCAACGATCCGCAACCGGATAAATTCCATGACGGCTGGCTGGTTACCGGTGATGTGGCCAAGATTGATCCCGAGCAATACGTCATTATTGCGGATCGTTCCAAAGACCTGATCAAGTCCGGTGGTGAGTGGATTTCCTCGGTCGACCTGGAGAATCACATCGTCGCCATGGCAGGTGTAGCACAGGCCGCGGTTGTCGCTCAGCCACATCCGAAATGGGACGAGCGACCGGTGGCTCTGGTCGTCATGAACCCTGATACCCCGTTGGACCCTGCTGCAGTAATCGAACACTGTATGAGTGCATTCGCCAAATGGCAGCTACCCGACGAGATCATCGCAACCGATAGTATCCCGCTTACATCCACCGGCAAGATTGACAAGAAGGCGATCCGGGCACGGCTGGATGAAGAGGGCTATCAGCTACCAGATCTACGAGGCTAACAGATTAGCTAATTAGTCGGCGCGTACTCTGCTCCATCAAAATCGGCCCGCCGGGCACCGGCCAGAATGCCCGGCAGCGCATAGTTGCCTTCGTGACAGGCATATTCAAATAGCCGCTCCCCGTTCTGGTTCATCGGCAACTCCCCACTCCAGGGTTGTGAATAGTTTTGCGGATCTTCCACCGTAAACTGATACAGGATCGTGTCATCGGCAGTACGCGTGAAGCGTTCGGTCACTTGCATCTGACTCGAGCCGTAGAATCGATGTTCCAGCGAGGAACGCATGCTTTGCTGTGGATGAAAATTAGTGGTGACTACAACCAGCGAATCGTCTTCGTAGTAGCCGATCGAATCACCCAGCCATGGGTACATCGAGGGATCCTGGAAGTCCGCATCGATTCTCACGATGCGGGCGTCATGGTTCATCTCGGCTAGCAAAACGACATACTCTTCGGTCTGCACGATCTGCGTGAGATTGTTATACAACACCGGCAACTTCGGCGGCCCGCCAGAAGAGCCAAATCCCACCATGCAGCGTTCCCCGAGGGGGCGCACCTCAGGTCCGTCGTAGGAATTACGCAGTGCCATGGCGGCAGCGAAATTTGCCTGGCCCTGTTCGCTATAGGGTAAATTGCCATCCTCCGGGTCAATCAGAATGGAAGTGCGGATTTCATCGTTAACCACCGCCAGCCGGCTGCCTGGATCCGTCCAGAAACTGTTATAACCGCCAACGTTGCGCCCTGCCATGGGTGCTTCGCGGTCGGGATCGCTGGGCGCATTACTCGCATCCACTCTTGCCTGCACCATGTTCTCGATGCGGATCGCTTCTTCTTCGCTAATAACCAGCTTGCCGCTAAAACGTTGCGCACGCACCAGGTTCGTCTGGGTGGCAATCGACCAGGTACCCTGCAGATCCGAGCTGCCGAATTCCGTAAGTGGAGCGATGTAGCCCGTCTCTGCAGCCAGCGCGCTGACTGTGAAAAGCGCACTGATTGCACACAAGAACTGCTTTGATTTCATGGTATTCCTCCTTCCTACAGACCTATCTGGCACATTATGACACCGTTTGGGGCAAGGTAGGGATCCCCTACGGCGCGGTTTTTAAGCAGAAGATGCTGTCGTAGAACATTTAGAGTATGCTCCCGTCCTTTGATGAGGGTACACTTGAAAAACACCGCCGCATCGCCATCGCGCGTTTGAGAGGCGGAGTCGCTCTGGGGACACAGAGTAGTAGCCGCATATGAAGCATCCGATGCAGTTGGCCGGTGGGGCCACATTTATCGTCGCCGTCTTATTACTGGATAACTATCTGGTTATCGAACCCTCACCTCCAGCACCTGAGAATATGGTCTGGATCGAGGCTGGTTCATTCGTCATGGGCTCCGATTCCGAGCTTCCCGACGAATCCCCACCCCATCAACTGGAAATGTCTGGATATTGGATCGATCAATTCGAAGTCAGTAACCGAGACTTCGCGGCATTTGTCACGCAAACAGCCTATACCACGCAATCGGAAAACAATGGCGATTCACTCGTATTTAAAGCGCTGTCTCGCCAGACCCATAAATTCCCGAATCCCCTCGATTGGTGGGATCTGGTAAGTCAGGCCGATTGGCGGCACCCCCAGGGACCCTCTGCCTCTATCGAGGCAATCGCGGATCATCCTGTTGTGCAGGTTAACTATAACGACGCGCTTGCCTATTGTGACTGGGCAGGCAAAGAGTTGCCTACTGAAGCACAGTTCGAGTACGCGGCACGCGGCGGTAAAGAAGGCAAACTCTATACTTGGGGTGACGAGCCGCTACACCGGCACCAAGCGATTACCAACAACTGGCAGGGAGCCTTCCCATTCAAGAATGAGAATTCCGATGGCTTTGAGACAACCGCACCAGTGGGCAGTTTCCCAGCTAATGAATTTGGCCTGTATGACATAACGGGTAATGTCTGGGAATGGGTGTCCGATTGGTATCACCCGAAATACTACGCAAATAGCCCGAATAAGAATCCCCAGGGCGTAGAAAAAACTGAGAGCCTCGACCCTGCCGAACCCTCACTGGCAAAGCAAAGCATTCGTGGCGGCTCCTTTATGTGCAGCGATAACTACTGCAGCGGCTTCCGCGTTAGTGCCCGAATGCCTGCCGACCCTGACACTGCAACCAATCACACCGGCTTTCGCTGTGTGGTGAACAATAGATACTGACTTCAGCGTTGATTCGAAAGGAAACTGCGTAGGGGCCCTAAATTTCCCTGGCAATTAGCAATTTCATAATCTCATTGCTACCACCGTAGATCTTCTGGATACGGCTGTCGGCGTACATCCTGGCGATGGGATACTCCAGCATATAGCCATAGCCCCCGAAGAATTGCAGACATTCATCGACTATCTCGTTCTGCTTCTGGGTAGTCCACCACTTCGCCATCGCCGCCGTGGCATTGTCCAGTTTTCCGTCCGCCAACTGCATGGCACAGTGATCTACAAAGGTTCTAGCAAGCTTCGCCTCGGTAAATCTTTCTGCCAGCTTGAATTGGGTGTTCTGAAAATCCAGGATACGTTTGCCGAAGGCCTTACGTTCCTTCACATATTCGCTGGTGATGCGCAACGCCTTCTCGATCGCCGCACAGGCACCGGCAGCGATGATCAGTCGCTCCTGGGGTAATTGTTCCATGAGTTGCACAAAACCCTTGCCTTCGACTGTGCCCAATAAATTTCCCACCGGCACTTTCACGTCATCGAAAAAGATCTCCGCCGTATCTTGCGCCTTTAATCCCAGCTTTTCAAGATTGCGTCCGCGCGAGAAACCGCCCGCGCCCTCGACTGCTTCTGTTTCTACTACGATCAGGGAAATGCCCTTGGCAGTCTCTGCTGGATCAGTCTTGGCGACTACGCAGATCAGGTTTGCCGACATGCCATTGGTCAGAAAAGTTTTTTGACCATTTAGTACATAGTGATCGCCATCCCGAATAGCTGAAGTTTTCACGGCCTGCAGATCCGAACCCGTGCCTGGTTCGGTCATGGCAATGGCGGATACAATCTCACCGCTCGCCATCTTCGGCAACCAATGCTGCTTCTGCTCTTCAGTACCATAGGAATTAATATAATGGGCAACGATCCCCGAATGCACGCCGTTACCGAAGCCGGTGATATTGGCGTAACTCAATTCTTCCACCAGCACCATCTCGTGCTTGAAGTTACCCCCTCCGCCGCCGTATTCGGCTGGAATGGAGGCACACAGCAGACCCGCTTGCCCGGCTTTCAGCCAGGCATCACGATCCACGAAACCCTGTTTTTCCCACTTCTCCATCGAGGGGACGAATTCCCTCTCCAGGAATCTGGCAACAGCATCACGCATGATGTGCAGTTCTTCATCCATCCATGGGCTGGTGTAGTTTTCGAGCAACATGGTCTTATTCCTGTTGGTTAGGCTGTCAGGATGACAATGAGTCCATTCTTTCGATGATCATGGCATTGGCAGTTCCACCACCCTCACAAATCGCGATTAGGCCGTAGCGCGCCTCTCTTCTTTCCAACTCGTGAACCAGAGTAGTCATTAGTTTGGCGCCGGTTCCACCCAGAGGATGACCGAGCGCTTGTGCTCCACCGTTCACATTGAGCTTGTCCTGGTCCGCATGCAAGGCCTTCGCCCAAGCCAAGGGAACAGACCCGAACGCTTCATTCACCTCGTATAAATCGATGTCATCGATAGTGAGCCCCGCTTTTTCTAGCGCTTTTCCTGAGGCAGGAATGGGACCCTCCAGCATGATTACCGGATCGGAACCAATCACAGCCAGAGAATGAATCTTGGCCCGCACTGGCAGCTCATATTTCCTGATTGCTTCCTCGTTGGCTACCATGATGGCGGCGGCGCCGTCGCTGATCTGGCTGGCGGTTCCTGCAGTAATCACGCCACCCTCACGTAGTGTATTAAGCGACTGCATGCCTTCTAGCGAGGCATTGAAGCGAATGCCTTCGTCTACCTCGTGCACATCGGCGCTGCCGTCTTCCAGTTTAATATTGAGGGGAACGATTTCCTGTTTGAAATAGCCATTCTCTGTAGCCTGTGTTGCTCGCTGATGGCTTAACAGACCAAAGGAATCGAGTTCACTGCGGCTGATGTCGTATTTCTCCGCCAGCAATTCCGCACCATCGAACTGGCTGAACTGAATCCCTGGATATTGAAGTTCCAGGCGCTCACCCTTCGGCGTGCCCCGACCATGTTCGAGACCGTCGCGAATATTTGACCCTATCTCTACCGTGCTCATGGCTTCGACGCCACCGCAGATAATCACATCCTGGGTGCCTGACATTACAGCCTGGGCGCCAAACTGGATGGCCTGCAGCGATGAGCCACACTGACGATCCACGGTGGTGCCTGGCACTTGCAGGTCGAGTTTTGAAGACATGGCGACATTACGTCCCAAGTTGCCGGCTTGTGATCCAATCTGGCTTACTACACCAAAGATCACGTCGTCGACTTTATCGGTTGGAATCCCTGTGCGATCTACCAACTCATCGATTACGATCGCTCCCATGTCTACCGGGTGAAGCTGGCTCAGTCGCCCTTTCTTTCGCCCGGTGGCGGTGCGAACTGCACCGACTATATATGCTTCAGCCATTTGTGTGATTTCCTCTTACTGGTAGTTATTTCGATACTAATACAAAAAAATAATTAACCGATAGCGGTTCTAAGCAGCATACTGAAATCGTGCTACCGGCTCTATAGCTACATCAACATTTAACAAATTCGATAAGGATCTCAGTCCTAAAGAGCCGGCATTCGAATGCCGGCATCGAGTCGAATCGTTTCGCCATTCAGGTAACCGCAGTTCACGATATGGGCAACTTCCACAGCGAACTCATCTGGATTTCCAAGCCGCTTCGGAAACTGGGTTATCGCGATTAGTGGCTCTTTGACTTCATCGGGCGCCCCGGCCAGCAGGGGTGTTTCAAACACGCCTGGTGCCACAGTCATTATACGGATGCCACGTTTGGCCAGGTCCCTGGCTATAGGTAGTGTCATGGCAACGATGCCACCCTTGCTGGCCGCATATCCTGCCTGGCCAGTTTGACCATCGAACGCTGCAATCGATGCAACATTGACTATTACGCCTCGCTCAGCATCGTCAGTTTGTGGATCGTTTAACTGCATGACTTCCGCACACAGCCTCAAGACGTTAAAGGTTCCAATCAGATTAACCCGCACGATGTGTTCAAATTTCTCCAGCGGCATGGGTCCATCTCGACCTACTGTTCGAGCTGCGCCGCCTATACCTGCTGAGTTGACATTGATATGAATCGTTCCGAATGCTTCTTTCGCCCTGGCTATTGCTTCGCCTACGGCCTCTGCATCGGCCACATCACCGGCATGCCAGGCGGCGTGATCGCCCAGTTCGGCCGCCGCTTGTTCGAGCGCTTCGGCATTCAGGTCATACAGAAATACATTCGCTCCTGCGGCAACAAAGTTCTTCGCCGTAGCAAGCCCAAGCCCGGATGCACCCCCGGTAATAAATGCAGTTTTATTGTTTAGCTCCATTGAGAATCGTTCCACCCCGATACTGATTTTTGGACGCGGAAGCATAATCTATCCATAGGCAAAGTGGAACTGGCGAAATCGGGATAGGCCTCGTTTTTCCCTGCTCAAATTGTTCATCTCATCGCCAGAGGGTCTGTCCCTATTTAGCCCGATCACCTATTATTCGCAGTCTGGCTCATTAAGGAGAACTACCCATGGGACCACTAACAGGAATACGCGTTATTGAAATGGCAGGCATCGGCCCGGGTCCATTCTGCGCCATGATGCTGTCGGACATGGGCGCCGAAGTCATACGCATAGATCGGCTCAACCAGAAAGGCAGCGGACACCGTGCCAATGTTTTAAATCGTGGCCGCAAATCTGTCGCGCTAGACCTGAAGAGTCCGCAAGCTGTAGATGCCTGCCTGCGCCTGATTGAACAGGCTGACGTGCTAGTGGAAGGATTCCGCCCTGGCGTCATGGAGCGGCTCGGTCTCGGGCCGGAGGCCTGCCTGCAGCGCAATCCAGGATTGGTGTTCGGTCGTATGACCGGATGGGGACAGGACGGACCGCTGTCACAGGCGGCAGGCCATGATATTAATTATATATCAGTAGCAGGCGCACTAGGCGCCATGGGCTACGCCGACCGGCCTCCTGCCCCGCCATTGAACCTGATCGGGGATTTTGGAGGTGGCGCCATGTACCTGCTGGCCGGCGTGCTAGCGGCCCTGGTTGAGAGAATTAGTTCGGCCAAGGGTCAGGTGGTCGATGCGGCGATGACCGATGGTACCGCCAGCCTGCTGAGTCCCTTCTATGGCTTAATGTCCATGGGAATGTGGACCACCGATCGCTACAGTAACAGGCTGGATGGCGGAGCGTACTACTACGGTAGCTATGAATGCAGTGATGACAGGCATATCTCCATTGGCTCTCTGGAACCGCAGTTCTATGCGCTACTGCTGGAAAAATGTGAAATCTCCGATGAGTCTTTTAAGGACCAACTGGATCAGAACGCCTGGCCTATCAAGAGAGAGAAGCTGGAAGCATTATTCAAGACTAAAACTCAGCGTCAGTGGTGTGACATCATGGAAGGCACCGACGTTTGTTTTGCTCCGGTACTCAGTCTGGCAGAAGCGCCAGATCACCCACATAACAAAGCGAGGGGTACCTTCGTCGATGTTGAAGGTGTCACTCAGCCAGCCCCCGCCCCACGTTTCAGCAGGACACAGGGAGAGATCCAATCAACAGCGGCGCTAACTGGTGAACATACCGAAGAAGTATTTAAGAGCTGGGGTTTTTCCGATGCAGAAATAGCGGGACTTAGCCAGAGTGGTGCAATCTAAGGCATGGAAAATATAACACTGGCAATCGCCCTGTCGCGCCAGATGATGTACCCCTACCCACTGCAACCCCATCCGCTGGCGGCCCACGAAGTGGGTTCTCTGACGATCTACTACCTAAGTCAGACCAGCGGCAAGGAAGGCGTACAGGCCTTCCTGGAGAAACGGCCGCCGCAGTTTACCGATAAGACTTGCAGCTATATACCTCCCTCACCCCTGATGGTAGCGATTTACGGAGGAGTACGCTGCTGCGAGAAACTCTGGATTTCGCAGCGAATTGTCATTTATCCCCGGATATCCTCGCCTCACAGAAATTTAGGCTATTTGTATTGGGTTTGCAGGGAAACTGGTGATACAGTAGCCTGGCTTTTTGAGGTCTGCAGTCGAATGCGGATTCGTCAAACCAATGAACAAGCAGGCAATCTTCAGATTGTTCAGCTCTAGGAACGAGAAGTCGAATTTAGAAGCGAGGAACAACAATGCAGCGAATTTTAATGAGTTTCGCACTGGTAGCCATACTCACCGGTTGCGAGAGCATGTACCAGGATGGTGGCATTCCGCGAATTAACTCCCAACGAGACGTCGATGCCTATAACGCCACTGTGACAGCCAATGCTGACAAGCTGGTGTGCAATCGTGAGCGAGTCATCGGATCGAATATCAGGCAGTGGGTTTGTATGACCATCGCACAACAAGAGCGCTTGGCACTGGATGCTCGAGAAGTGGTGGATGATATTCTTCAATAAACGGGCCTCGATCCCGGCGCTACATCGTAGCGTTACGCCCTGCTGGCAGAATTAGAAAAATTTAGCTGCTGACCGGTAGATTTTTTCGCTTTCCCACAGCGAGCATGGGCCAGCCAAATTCCTCGAAGAGCGGGCAACACCCTGTTGACGAATCCTCTGCAGAATAGACAGTCTGCCCGACCCAGCGGATTTACATTTCACACAGATAGGAATTCGCAGCAGCCTGGCTTGGGGATATACCCCCTCGATGGCCTATCCTGGCGTCTTCAGTGCTCTCTAGCGGGAGAGTTTCCAGGCCACTAACGTCAGTGAGGCGGGTTGTTACAAAGAGTTGCGTTCAGCTGTTTTTAAGCTCAGAGTGCGTATAATGACGTCAAGCTTGTAGAAACCCCCGTAATTCGGGGCCTTCAGGAGACAGACACAAGATGATAATGGTCCAGAGCACCTTTCACTTGGAGCCGGATTCCAAGTCCGATGCCATCAAGCTCATGAAAAACATGGTCCGCCTATGCAGACAGGAGCATGGCTGCCTGAGTTACGAATATTTCGAAGGGGTAACCGACTCGTTGCAGGTCATCCTGTTGCAGGAATGGGAGAATGCAGACTGCCTGCAGGAACATTACCAGACCGAACACATGGAAAATTTTCTTGGCAAACTTGGCAGGTACCTGAAGAGTCCGGTGAGCACGCACAGCTACGTTTCTCAAGAGGATAAAGTAGTAACGGCCCAGAGTAGTGAAGAACTGCCCAAGCCTGAACAAACCATTCATTAACTCGTCAAATTCTCCTGCCTGATAGCTGCTATAAAAAACTGGTCAGGCTTGCTTCTCACTATTTTCTTACTATTGTTCTGACTCGAATGCCTTGATTTCATCAGTCACCTTGCCTGCCAATTCATTGGGAATGGGAAGTGTCAGGTGATACTGGGAAATCTTCCAACCAGCATCGGTACGTATTAACACTCCCGTCCCTCTGCTGGTGCCATAACTGGCGCTGTCGAGAATTTCGTCAAACCATGCACTCATGCCATCCGGGGTTATATTGATATTGCGGCGCACCGAGCTATACAACCAACCGCTCCTATTGCCTGCATAGGCCCGGAATTCTGACTTGGTCCAGCGTTCATCGGCATCGGTACCCAGGAAAACACCGTCTTCGCTCATCAGATCGAAGTAGGTATTCCAGTCTCCCGCAGCAGCAGCGGCATGATAGGCATCCAAAACGCCGCCTATGGCGTCAGTATCAGCAGTTGACCGAGCTGAACCCTGAGCGAAGCAGCCTTGGGATACCAACAACATAATAATCACGCAGATATTTCTCATAGTGCTACCTCCCACTACATCAATTAAGCTGGGAATCCGCCAAGTCTTTTGCAAATTCACCTGCGTCGAGCCTTCTGAAATAATCCCGCGCAACTTCCCTGACTTTGGGCGCGAGAATAATCGTCGAGATCATGGTGGGAATCGCCATCGTTGCGTAGACGCCATCGAACAGGCTGATGACTGCATCCAGTGACGCGACCGCCCCGGCGGTAACAAGCGCCATGTATCCCCATAAATAGTATTTTTCGAATTGGCTGCCAAACAGAAAACCCATGCACTTACTCCCGTAGTAGGAATAGGTTAACACCGTCGTTGTGCTCAATACCAAGACCATGAGCAGCACCAGATACGCACCAAATCCAGGGAATACCTGCTCGTAAGCCTGAGAGGTTAACGTGACACCGATGGCATCCCCCTGCCAGACATCGGTAACCAGTATCGCCAGGGCCGTGCAAGTACAGACGATAAGCGTGTCAATGACAGGCCCCACCATTGCCACCAGACCTTCGCGGGTTGGTTCGTTAGTCCTGGCTGCACCATGAGCAAGCGATTCAGTACCCAGCCCGGCCTCGTTAGAAAATACTCCCCGCTGTACACCGATTAGTATCACCGCTCCAATCACACCACCGGAAACTGCTTCGCCGGAGAATGCATCGGTAAAGATCAAGGCAAACATAGCGGGAATCTCAGTAATATTGCTGAGCAACAGGAACCCTGTAATCAGAAAATAGAACACCACCATACTCGGTACCAGCTTGCCTGCCACAGCCGAGACTCGTTTCACCTTGCCGACAGCGATTGAAAACAGCAGCATCGAAAGCACCACACCCAGGCTTAAGTCGAAACCAAGATGGTCTTCAGCTGTCGCGATACCGGCAGGAATGGCGACTACATCGCGCACCAACTGTACCAATTGGTTGATCTGAAATACCGGCAGGGTGCCAAACATACCGGCGACAGCAAACATCCACGCCAGGGGCAGCCACTTGCGGCCCAGGCCTTCCTGGATCACATACATTGGTCCGCCCTGCAGCTTGCCACTGTCGTCATAGCCACGATACAGAATAGCCAGGGAGGCGGTATAAAACTTCGTTGAGATGCCCACCACCGCAGTCACCCACATCCAGAATACCGCTCCGGGACCTCCGACTGTGATTGCGATGGCGACCCCGGTGATATTGCCCAGGCCAATGGTGCCGGCCAGAGCGGTTGCCAGTGCCCGATAGTGGGTAATGTCGCCGGCCACATCTGCAGAAGTTTTGTTGTACTTGCCTCGTAGCAGATCGAAGCTATGGCCGAGATAGCGAAAATGCATCAGCCTGGAATGAACCATGAAGAACAGACCACCCCCAACCAGCAGAACCACCAGGGGCGGCCCCCACATAAAATCGGCGAAAGCGGCTAATGCGACCTCTACACTTTCCATGGTAGTGCCGGAGAGTCTTTTGACTTTTTCAAGTTAGGGGCCCTCTGAACAAGAACAAGAGCGGGGAGACTCATCAGTATCAGAGTACTCTGGTAAGCCGATGCTCCCCGTGACATCCTGTTATTGCGCTGCCCTGGCATCGGCTTCCTGCCGGCGGGATCCCGCCAGTATCGCCGGCATGGCGTAATTACCTTCATGGCAGGCGTACTCATACAGGTTTTCACCGGTGTACATGGGCATCTCGCCAGTCCAGGGCTGGGTATAGAGCTCCGCATCTTCAATGGTGAAGGAATAGTGCAGCTTGTCATCCGCCACTCGAGTGAATCGCTCGGTTAATTTCATATTAGTAGAGGTCAGGCGTTCCTTACCTACCTGCCAGGGATGAAAATTGCGCGTCTCAACCACCAGGGCATCCCCTTCGTAGTAACCAATCGAGTCACCCAGCCATTGCTCGTAGGGTAAGTCTCTAAACTCCTGATTGATTCTAACGACGCGCGCGTTATGAACCATCTCTGCCAATAACATGACGTGGGTGGGAGACTGCACGATCTGCATATGATTGTTATACAGGCTGCTCATGAAAGGCGCGGTGGAAGAAAAACTCACCAGGCATCGCTCCGCCAGGGTGCGCCCCTCCGGGCCATCGCTGTCTGCCACGCCCATGGGATTCTGGAAGCGCTGCGCCCGGCGCACTGCCGAGCCGGCTTCGGTCCAGGGAATCTTGCCATTCAGCGGATCGACGATGAGTGATGTGCGGAACATGCCATTCATTGATGCCAGCGCATCCCCGGGGGTAATCCACCAGCCGTTGTAGCCTCCAACATTTTGCGGTCCGGGAGCCTCAGCACCATTGGCTTCCAGTGCGGCGACATAGTCCGGCGTGGAGAGCATATTTTCGAGCATGGTGGCTTCATCAATTTCCAGCGCGCCATCATAGACGTCAGATCGCTCCAGTGAAGTGCGCGTCTTGAAGTTCCACACGCCCTGCACATCAGGCACCCCAAACTCAGTTAGCGGTGACGAGTAATCCTGTGCCAATAAAACCTGACTACCCCCTAACACAAATAGTGCAACAACCACCTGTCTATACATTGCTAATACTCTCCTCATAATGCTTCTCCTGTCTCTCTAGTCTCTAATCTATTGTCTATTGTCTCTTGCCCTCACCTTATGTTATCGGCAAAGCGAAACTCCGCCGGTGGAGCCAGGTTTTTCAGGTGTTCGACGAAGTAGTCCCAGCGCCGCTTCATGAAGTAGCGCCGGTTCCCGAATCCATGACCGGCGTTAGGCAACACCAGCAGGTCGAAATCTTTTTCCGCCTCAATCAGCGCCTCTACCACTAACAGCGTACTGCTGGGATGCACATTGGTGTCCATCATGCCATGGGCAAGCAACAGTTTCCCCTGCAACTGATCGGCCAGCAGCTGGTTGGCCTGGTTATCATAATTGGTGGCGGCGACTGCTGCAGTGTCACCTTCACTGGTGGGATTGGTTTCCGGGTAGGTCTCCAACAACCCCTGCCATTTTTCTCCCCAGTCATCTTCATAGTTTCGATTGTCGTGGTTACCCGCACCGGAGACTGCGACCTTATAGAAATCAGGATAGCGCAGGATTGCCGCTGTCGAAGCGAAACCGCCACCGGAATGGCCCCAGATACCGACCCGGTCCAGATCCATCCAGGGATACCTTTGAGCCAACTGGCGGATGGCCGAGACCTGGTCGGGCACGCCATTATCTCCCATGTTGCCATAGTAGGCGTCATGGAAAGACTTGGAACGGCCCGGCGTGCCCATGCCATCCACTTCGACTACGACGAATCCCAGCTCCGCCAGCGCCTGCTTGTCAGCTCTTGAAGCCTGGAAGGACCGGCTGCCGACACTGCCGGACTGAGGACCGGGATACAGATAGTTGAGAATGGGGTAAGACAGATTCTCATCGAGGTTGGAGGGTCGGTACATGAGACCATACAGATCCGTCTGCTGATCCCTCGCTTTGACCGTAAACGCTAATGGTGGTATCCAACTGGAGCCCACTAGGGCGCTGATATCGACCTCTTCCAGTGCGGTGACAACGAGCCCGTTGCTGTCGCGAATAACCGCTGTGGGGGGTGACGTTGGCGTGGAATAGATATCGGTAAAATACTGTTCCGATTGGGACCAGCTGATGACGTGGTTGGCTGGCTCCGGCGTGAGGTTGATCAGCTTATTCCCATCGAAATCCATGCGGTACAGGTACTGATAATAGGGATCGCCCGGCTCCCGGTTCGAACCAGTAAAGTAGAGTTGTTCATTTTCGACGTCAACCCGTTGAATCTGCAGCACCGCCCAACTGCCGGTAGTTAGCTGCTGCTTCAATTCACCACTGGCCAGGTCATGCAGATACAAATGTCCCCAATTATCCACTTCTGAGAACCAGATAAATTCATTTCGATCATGCCAGACTCGCCAGTTTGCCGAGTTATACCCTGATTCGAAATAGCTTGCGGCTTCCTCTCTGAACACATCACGTACCGCACCGGTTTCAATATCGGCCACGCGTAGTTGCGCCACCTTGTGATCCCGGCTCGATGAAACAAACGCGAGTTCCCTTCCGTCCTCACTCCACTCTACATCTAGAAACTCTCCGCCTCGACTGGCAACATGGTCGCTGGTTGTCGATCGGTGGGGGTCAGGTGGCATATTTAACCGCACAATTCTCGGTTGATCGTCCAGATGAATTACGATGCGTTCAATCATGAAGATGGAATCATCGCCGGGCAACGGATATTTCCAGGCATCAAGCTCAGGATGACCTACCTGTGTGTTGTACAGATACATCTCACCCACGTTGCGCCCATCGTGTCTGAAGGTGGCTATCTTGCGGGAATCGGGTGACCAGAGCAGTACCGGGCCATCCCCCCTGATCCAGCCTGCGTTGTTGGTGGCGTAGCCGTAATTCTGCTCACCGTCGAAGGTCAGTTGGGTGATCGAGTTTGTGGCGGTATCCCGCAGCCATAGATTGTGGTCTTCGATAAAGGCTGCTTTGTTGCCGTCAGGTGAAATAAATTCATTATCAGGAGAAGCTTCCAATTGCTGCAGAACATAGTCGTCTAGATTGAGTCGGTAGCGTCTTTCCTCAAAATCAAATTCCACAACTGGCTGAGCCGTAGCCAGCGCGATGCGTGATAGCTCGAGGTCATTATTATCCAGCTCTTGCTCGCTGTAGTCCGCCAGGCCAATTGCCAGGCGCGCCAGATCGAACAACCCAGCCCTTGAATTGCTAGTCGCGTCAACAATCACGTAATCCGATCCTGTAGACGTCGACTTCTTATAGACGAGTCGATCACCAGACTGCCAATACTGGTCAAGTATATTGTCGACAATCAGTGGCGCAGTATTGGCTGCCAGCATTTGTTCTGCACGTTGGTAGTCTGCCAGTGTAACTGTTTCCCCGGTGATGGAGCCGTTTGATACCGATGCGGGGGAACAACCGACAATTAAACTAGCGGCTGAAGCGGCGAATAGCACGATGAAGTGTTGCCTTCCAGCAATAAACTTCATAACAGACTCCTGAACGCAGAACGAATGGATTAGATGAATTTTAAGGAACTGTGTTGCGCAATGCACGCTATAGCAAGGCATCCAGGATTAAGTTGGTGGAATCGACGATGCGCTCGTCCCTGGCGCGCAGGTCCGGGACAAACGTCTCTCCCGTCAGATGCTGCAGCCCCTGGATATAGCGCACCGCAATCTGCTTGGCCTGCTCTTCATTGAACTGCTGGTCTTTTTCTTTGACCATGCCCCGTGCGAATTCTTTAGAAAATGAAACGGGCTTGCCATCCCGCACCATCAACTCGCCTTTTTCATCGAGCCGCCAGAATCTTGAAGAATCCATGGTATAGAGTTCGTCGGCCGCGACAATCTTGCCCTCGCCATTAATGCCATGCTCGGTCTTGGTGTCCACCAATACCATGCCCCTGCTGGCCAGGTGTTGTGAAACCATGCCGAAGGCCATCAGGGAGGAATTGCGAATCTGCGCATATTGCTCCCAGCTGCAGACGTCGTTGTCCACCAGATATTGGGCATCTATAGTCTTGTCCACCTTGTCCTTGGTGCTGGGAGTATCCATCAGGTAAGGCAGCACAGCATTGGGCTTCAGCTCGGTAACGCTCAGCTCATGCCCGGCGTACTGCATGATGCTCTGGCCGGCTTCCCTGGCTGCCAGCCAGTGCTGGTAAAGCGATGTAGAGGTAGAGCTTTCAGCCATATACAGACGCAGCACATTTTCCAGCATGACTAGATCGAGATTCTCCGCCGGAATCACTGTCGAACTTGCTACCAGTGAATCGACCTCAAACTGGGAGGATCCCAGCACATCCTTTACTAGCCGTAGCATGTGATCATGGTTAAAAGCCAATACCTGGTCTTTGAAAGGAATCGCACCTCGATTCACATCATGGGTGGAAATACGATTGTTACGAAACATCAGCCGAATCAGCTTGCCTGATTGGCTCTGCAGGCTGTCTGAAAATACGGAGTCGGAAACTTTACCTTCGAGAATCGTGGCACCCGCCAGGCGCGGCAAATCGCCATCTTCGATGAGTTGTCTAATAGGCCGTCCCTGATTGACAGTTGTGCCATGAGTGGCGACCAGGTCGAGAATTGCTTGTTCGTCTAACATAGTTTAAGGGTTGCTATAGCTCAGGAAAGAAAAGAAGAATATTAGAATCGCCTGACGACTACAAGGGACCCTGGAATTGAGCTCGAAAGAGCATGGGGTGGCATCGGCTCTGCCTTTTATCGCGATTCAGGCAGAAAACCCGGGTCGATAAAGCGGACATTTGGAATCGGCGCGTTACCTCAAACCGCCCTACCTCAACCCAGGTGGCTAGGCTAGAATGTGCAGTCTTATGAGCAGCCCAACCCAAACCACTGCCTGGAAACAGTTGCAGAAACTCAGTGAGGAGTTTAAGCGAGAAGATTTCTGCTTAAGCGACTTATTCCATGCTGCTGACGACCGATTTGAACTATTCACACTGGCCCATGAGAATCTGTTACTGGATTACTCCAAGAACCTGCTGACTGAGAAGGGCATTGGCAAGCTCATCAAGCTGGCGGAAGACTGTGGGGTGCCCGCTGTTATCGAAGCCATGTTCAATGGAGAGAGGATCAACCACAGCGAAGACAGACCTGCCCTGCACGTCGGACTCAGGGATCCAGAGTGTCAAAATCCTGCAGTCTCAGACACGCTTGGCAGGATGGAAACATTCGTAGATGCAATTCGTAGGGGTGAGTGGACAGGCTATACCGGGAAGAGAATTGTCGATGTGGTTAATCTGGGAATTGGCGGCTCAGATTTGGGCCCTGCTATGGTCACTGAGGCGCTCGGCGATTTCGCAAACGGTGAATTAGAACTGCACTTCGTGTCCAACGTCGATCCTGTGCACCTTGAAAGCACACTCGCTGTACTGGACCCTGCTACAACCCTGTTTATTATTGCTTCGAAATCCTTCACCACACTAGAAACATACCAGAATGCCAACACTGCTAGAGAATGGTTACTACAACGCGCTCAGAATAATGCAGCGATCGGCCGTCACTTCATTGCAATTACAGACAACAGGGCTGCCGCTGAGGAATTTGGCATAGACCCAGCCAACCTGTATCCCGTATGGGACTGGGTAGGTGGTCGCTATTCACTGTGGTCGGCCATTGGTATGCCTGTAGCGCTGGCCATCGGTATGGCGAATTTTCGTGCGCTATTATCTGGCGCCCACGCTATGGACCGCCATTTTCGGGAGGCAGACCTGCAGCAGAACATGCCGGTGATCATGGCTCTACTGAGCATTTACTACAGGGGATTCTTCGACGCACATAGCACGGCAATCGTCCCCTATTCTCAGCGGCTGAACCTGCTACCCCCCTATCTGCAACAGCTTTCTATGGAGAGTCTGGGAAAGCGCGTAGACGTGATGGGTAAGCCTGTAGCAACTCATACCGGTGAAGTTATCTGGGGCACAGCCGGCACCAACGGGCAACACTCCTATTTCCAGTTACTGCACCAAGGCACCAATTTTGTCCCGGTAGATTTTATCGCCTTTGCGAGGACTACTGCTGTGGGCAAGGAATTAGCGCAGCGTCATCTGTTGGCCAATTGCTTCAGTCAGAGCCTGGCTCTGATGCAAGGGCGGGACGAACCGGGCGCACCACACAAGCATGTGCCGGGCAACAAACCCAGCAACACGCTGCTTATTTCCGAACTCAATCCTTACAACCTCGGCAACCTGATTGCATTGTATGAACATAAAGTATTCGTGCAGAGTGTCATTTGGGATATTAACGCTTTCGATCAGTGGGGCGTAGAGTTAGGCAAGTTACTCTCAAGGGATGTATTTGCGTCATTGGCTAATGACAATTCCGACCACGCCTTTGACGACTCGACGTGCGGGCTAATAGAGTTTGTTAAACAATGGAACCAGCAGTGAGCCATGGATGTGCTACGGATCGGGAAGGGATACTGCTTGGTAGTGCTCGACCACGGGAAACGGATCATAGAAATGATGTAGCAGCTCCCGCCACCGCAGGTATTCCACTGAGCCTCTGAATCCTTCGGTATGATCTTCCAATGTTTCCCAGTTCACCAGCAGTAAGTAGCGATTCGGCACTTCGACACAGGACTTCAGCTCGTGAGACACATACCCCTGCATAGCGGAGATTATCGACTGGGCTTGTGAGAACGCAGCCTCAAATTCATCCTGCATGTCCGCCTTGACATCGAGCGTGGCCATTTCAAGAATCATGTGCTACCCCCAGGCCTTGCGGTGCAACTAAGTCTAAGCAGCCTCTGAACAAGTAGAGTTTCAAATTGAGTCATTGTCCTCCGCGCCAGGAACGGTCGGATACTGTGGGAGATCTGGATTGGTTTCAATCCAGGAAATCTTGTCGACTACATAAATTTGTGCCGTTGGGGCGAGTACAGTGGGATCTTCGAGAGAAGCCAGGGTAAAGTCTATGTCTTTCTCTCGCTGCTTGTTCGAGTAAGTCAGGCTGCAGCCACATTGCTTGCAGAAACCACGACAGACACCGGGGGAGGACTCATGAATCGACATGCTCCCGGCTGTAATCTCGAAATTGTCTACATCGACCGAACCCCATGCCACGAAGGGTGCCCCGGCAGCCCGTCGACAACTTTCACAATGACACAGACACAGATATCGTACTGGCCCCGTCGCAGTGTATTTGATCGATCCACAGAAACATGACCCGGAATAAGTTTCATCTGACATACGCAGCCCTCGTTTCAAAATGTAGCGCCCTCTACTCTACAACAAACCCGGCTGAGGAATAGGGATCAATTTCATGCCAGGCACTCTTACTTTAGCTCAGTGTTGTCTTCGACAATACCGCCCACTCATCCCTGGTCAATTCCCAGTAAAGCGAAGGTCGTACCGTTCCATCGGCTAAATTGCTCTGGATTTCCCCCTTGAAGGTAAAACCGATTCGTTCCAGTAGTCGAGCCGTGCGTACATTGTCCAGCGCCGCCGTTTCACAAATCAGATCTACGCCAATTTCATCGAATAGCCAGGCAATTGCAATAGCTACACCAAGCCCTCCTTGACCTGCATTCTGCCTATTTCCACGAAGGGCTCCACCAAGTTCGCAGGCCGCCCACTGAGGCCAGACTTGAATATCCTGATAGGCGCTCACTTCACCAGCATCGTCACTGCTTATCATTAACAGCCCCTTACCCTGTTGCCGCTCTACTAGATGCCGTTCGACAAAATCTCCAATCGTTCGTGAACAGATTTCCTCTGGAAGTGTGTAGATGGGGCCAGAGATTTCTGGGTCTGCCAGTAGTGTTGTTAGTGAATCAACATCCGTTGGACTCGCAAGGCGTGCCAAGTCGCCCATAGTTATTGCGCAACGCACTGCGTGTCTGATGCCTTCCTGCTTCTCCGCGCTTGCTGAAATTCGTGTAAGTGGCATTTCATTCATCGTTAGTGTCTCAACAGTGCCTTATTTGGGACTTGGCTTTTGCACACTGCAATCGGAGCCGGTGTGGTAGAGGTAGAGGTAGAGGTAGAGGTAGAGGTAAATAGTTTTCCTGAATCTGGCAATGCTCAATCGGGAAGCAGGAGTTGAATCATGCAAGGCACTGTATACATAAGTCTGTCAGGATTTTATCAGCTTAAGCAGCTCTTCAGTTCTGGTACGCATGAGATCTTCGTCACCACGGGACTCGACGTTTAAGCGAACTAAGGGTTCGGTATTGGACATGCGTACATTAAATCGCCAGTCTCCAAACGACATGGACAGACCGTCGGTGTGATCCACCTGGTCAGCTTGGCCGATGTAGGTCTGTTCAATCGTTTCTATCAACTGTGCCGGATCATCGATGGTATTGTTGATCTCGCCGCTGGCCGGAAAAGCCGCCATGCGCTCATTGACCAATTCAGACAGGGATTTCCTCTGCACACCTATTAGCTCCGCTACCAACAACCAGGGCACCATTCCGCTGTCACAATAAAAGAAGTCTTTGAAGTAATGGTGGGCACTCATTTCGCCGCCGTAGACCGCATCTTCGGCCCGCATGCGCTCCTTGATGAAGGCATGCCCGGTCTTGCATAGAATGGCGTTGCCGCCATTAGCCTCGACGATCTCGATAGTGTTCCAGGTGAGGCGCGGATCATGCACGATACCGGCCCCGGGGTGTTTCTCTAGAAATACCTGAGCCAGTAGACCGACAATGTAATAGCCCTCGATGAATCGGCCATCCGCATCGAAGAAGAAACAACGATCGAAGTCACCATCCCAGGCGATAGCCAGATCAGCATCGTTTGCCTCGATCGCATCGATAGTGGGTTGGCGATTCTCTACCAACAATGGATTGGGAACACCGTTGGGGAAATTACCATCTGCAGTGTGATGCAGCTTGATAAATTCAAACGGCAGATTTCCCTGCAGTAGATCGATGATTGGTCCCGCACCGCCGTTGCCGGCGTTACAGACAATCTTCAGGGGCGCGAGCGCCTGTACATCTACATAGCCTAACAAGTGTTTTATGTAATCTGGTTTGGTGTCTTGCTGTAGAATGCTTCCTTTTACTTCTGCGTCGGCAAAGTCATTGAGCTCCGCCAACCGCTTGATGTCATTCAGCCCAGAATCTCCACTGATAGGTTTCGATTCCTCCCTGACCAGTTTCATGCCGTTATAATCTCTTGGATTGTGGCTGGCGGTGACGACGATGCCGCCATCGGCCTTCAGATGCGAGGTGGCGAAATACACTTCTTCGGTGCCACACTGGCCGATATTGATCACGTCCACGCCGCCATCGATGAGACCTGCAATGAGCGCATCACTGAGCTCCCTGCTGGTCAGGCGAATGTCGTAGCCGACCACAACCACAGCCGGCGCCAGGAAATCGACATAGGCTCGGCCAATGCGATAAGCGATGTGCACGTTCAACTGATCGGGAATACGGCCTCGGATGTCATAGGCCTTGAAACAGCTAATCTGGTCACTCATGAATCAGACATGCTCAAGAATTCTGTCTGGCAAAAGTGTAATTGGTAGCATCGATAAAACGACCAGCAATGCTTCTTTATTGGAGCCGGCTATCTGGTGTTCCAGCTCATAGCTGGTGTCGAAATGGCCCTCTAAGGCTCGTTTACCGCGACCGGTCACAATCGCCATACCAGTAATCCCGGCCTGCATCGCCTCTTCCACTCCATACTGAATGAGCGGCTTGGTGACAATGGGCAACATCTCCTTGGGCATGGCCTTGGTCGCCGGTAGAAAACGCGTACCGTAGCCAGCAGCTGGGAACAAACACTTATTGATTACTGACATATCCTATTATTCCGTCCTGCGTCTCTGTCTTACTAGCTTGCTATTCATCGATGCGGCCATACCTATCCTCAAAACGAACGATGTCGTCTTCACCCAGATAATCACCGACTTGTACTTCGATAATTTCTACTGGCGTTGTTCCCGTATTGGCCAGCCTGTGTTTATTGCCCAGCGGAATGAAGGTGGACTCATTTACACCGAGTTCAAATTCACTGTCGTCGCAGGTGATTTGCCCAATTCCCTTGATTACTGTCCAATGCTCTGCCCTGCGATTGTGCAATTGCAGGGAGAGAGTTTCGCCAGGATTCACGATGATGTGCTTTACCTGGTAACCCTCGCCCATGGCCAGAGACTCGTAGGAACCCCAGGGTCGATAAACCAATGTATGGCTAATGCTCTCTTCCCGCCCGACCTGCTGCAAGCCGTCGACTATTTGTTTGACTGCCTGTGCTTGCTCTTTATTGGCAACCAGTACGGCATCGGCGGTCTCGACAATGATTGCGTCATCCATGCCAATGGCTGCAACCAAACGAGATTGTGACTGGATATAACTATTTTTTACATCCTGGGTAAGTACATCACCGCTGATGACATTACCGCCGCTATCTTTTTCACTCTCATCCCACACGGCATCCCAGGCACCAAGATCGTTCCAGCCGGCGTCGAGAGGGATAACGGCAGCTCGTTCTGTGTGTTCCATGACGGCATAGTCGATCGATTCTGCACGACATTGCTTAAACAGCTCAAGGGGTATCTGCAGAAAATCCGCTGTCTTCTCAATTTCTGACGCTGCTGCCTGGCAGGCCGAGTAAATATCTTCGGCGTGGAGTTGCAATTCTTGCAGATAGTCAGCTGCACGAAAAAGAAACATGCCGCTATTCCAGGAGTAATTTCCCGAAGCCAGGTAGGATTCAGCCGTCGGCAGATCCGGCTTTTCTACAAATCGAGAAACTTCATATGCCGCCGATCCTCTGATCTCAGTTCCTCGTTCAATGTATCCATATCCTGTTTCTGGGGCTCCTGGCACTATTCCGAACGTAACTTGATAATTATCGCGCGCCAGTACAACACCCTGTTCGACTGCCTCATGAAAGGCCTGCACATTCTGAATAATGTGATCGGCCGGCAGCACCAGTAATAGGGTATCGGGATCTTCCGCAATCGCCAGGAAGGCGGCCATCGCCACGGCAGGAGCGGTATTTCTGCCAAATGGTTCTAACAAGATCTTGTCGCCGTCCCTGCCTAGCTGTCTTAGTTGTTCAGCCACCAGGAAGCGGTGATCGACGTTGCAAATCACCAGTGGTTCTCCGCTTGCCGCAAGACCCTCCAGGCGCCCGAGGGTGGCCTGAAACAACGAACCCTGATGTTGTGGGAATTGTATAAACTGCTTAGGCAGTAGTGCCCTGGAGACAGGCCACAGACGGGAGCCGATACCACCGGCGAGTACAACGGGGAGTAACATACAATACACCTGTGAAAACAGGCGGCAATGGTAGCAAATAATTGAAGTGATTAATAAATTTGCTGGATTGCCATTATTAGTAACTACAATTGTTATCGATTATTTTGCCATGGCGCGATAACATCGCATGCCTTATAAACATGGCCCTGGAGGGTCAGAAGAATTCCATGAAACAAAGGAATGACAGTTTCGAACCCAAGAGCTCCTACGAGTTGCCAGAACTGGTGGAATGCGGCTATGGCAGATTGTTTGGTCCAAAAAATGCCAAGTTGCCGATAGACAACATGTTGATGCTGGACCGCATCACTGAAATCACCAGCGATGGTGGAGATTTTGGTCGCGGTCAGATTCTCGCTGAACTGGATATCGATCCTGATCTGTGGTTTTTCAATTGCCACTTTCCGGGCGATCCCGTCATGCCAGGCTGCCTCGGGCTCGATGCCCTGTGGCAACTGGTAGGCTTCTTCCTGGGTTGGAGTGGATTCCTTGGCAAGGGTCGCGCTCTGGGAGCCGGCGAGGTTAAATTTACTGGCGAGATTCTGCCAACCTCTAAGAAAGTCGTGTATGACTTGTCCATGAGTCGCGTCATCGATCGAAAACTGGTGGTCGGCATCGCAAATGGAACTGTGGCAGTCGACGGCAAGGTTATCTACACTACCAAAGCATTAAAGGTCGGCCTGTTCACTCCGGAACAATCATTTTAGGGTTCTACTACTGAGGTTTATATGCGACGTGTTGTAGTTACCGGTATAGGAATTGTTTCCTGTCTGGGTAACGGAAAAGCAGCGGTGGCCGATTCGCTCCGAGTCGGGCGCAGCGGGATTCGACATAACGAAACCTATGTGGAATTGGGCATGCGCAGCCATGTCAGTGGCAGCATCGATATTGATACCTCCGAGCTTATTGATCGCAAATTACTCCGCTTCATGGGTGATGCCTCTGCCTATAGCTACCTTTCCATGCAGGAAGCAATAGAAGACGCTGGTCTGAATGAAAAACAAATCTCTAATGTCAGGACTGGTATTGTCGCCGGATCCGGTGGCGGTTCGCCGAAAGATCAACTGGAAGCTACCGACATAGCACGTGAAAAAGGAGTCAAGCGAGTCGGCCCTTATCGCATTCCTCGCACCATGAGTAGCTCCGTTTCCGCCTGCCTCGCAACGTCCTTTAAAATTAAAGGAGTTAACTATTCGATTTCTTCCGCCTGTGCCACCAGCGCCCACTGCATCGGTAATGCAGCCGAGCTCATACAACTGGACAAACAGGACCTGGTGTTTACTGGCGGCGGCGAGTCCGAACATTGGACCCTGTCACATATGTTCGATGCCATGGGCGCCCTTTCTAAAAAACACAACGACACGCCCGATAAGGCCTCCAGAGCTTTTGATGCGAATAGAGATGGCTTCGTTATTGCCGGTGGAGGCGGCATGCTGGTGATTGAGGCCCTGGATCATGCGCTGGCGCGTGGTGCCAGAATCTATGCCGAAATTACCGGCTACGGCGCTACATCGGACGGCTATGACATGGTCGCACCTTCGGGAGAAGGCGGTGCCAGGGCAATGCAGATTGCCATGCAGGATCTGCACGGTCCAATCGATTACATCAACACGCATGGTACCAGTACCCCGGCCGGTGACGTCTCGGAATTGAGAGCGATTCGCAAGGTTTTTGGCGACAGCATTCCAACAATCAACTCAACCAAATCATTAAGTGGACACTCTCTGGGTGCCGCGGGTGCACAAGAGGCTATCTACAGCCTGCTGATGATGGAGCATAATTTTATCGCTGCTTCTGCCAATATTGAGCAGCTGGATGAGGAAGCGGAAGGTCTGCCTATTGCACTTAAACGGCAGGATGATGTACAGCTCAACCGAATCATGTCCAACAGCTTTGGATTTGGCGGCACTAATGCCTGCCTGGTGTTCGAACGATACACTGATTAGGGAACTGCGGAAACTATTCCAGCCAATTACGGGTCAACTAAGTATGGGAATTAAACTACCGGTCTATTTGTTGACTCTAATGTCATACCTCATTCCCATCGTGGCATGGGCACAAGCCGACCCACCCAGCTTCAGAAACTTTTCGACGCTGGATTCCACACAACGCACACCACTATCCCTGGAGCAGGCATTTCCCTATTACGTGAGTGAAGTCAGCCCCGGTAAGATGCGCGTAACCTGGAACTTGGCCGAGGGGCATTACCTCTACCGCCATGCATTCAACTTCAGCCTGAAGCAGAGTGATGACAGTGATAGCATCACAGTCGAGGCGGTCATTCCGGATGGCCTGAAAAAGATCGATCAGTTCTTCGGCGAGATCGAGGCCTACTACGGCCGGGTCAGCATCGACCTGAGCCTTACCACCGTGCCCGGGCCCGATGCCTACCTGGTGATTGAATACCAGGGCTGTGCGGATTGGGGCTTCTGCTATCCACCACAACAGACTCCTTTCAAGTTGTTGCCTTAAAAGGGGTGAAATACCCACTAGATTCTGCGAAAATGCCGCGAAAATTGGCAAACTCGCTACAAACAGCCACGGCTTGGGACTGTTTGTAGCATCCAGGATTTAGATTATGGCGACTATTCTGGCTCTCAATGGGCCAAATTTGAATTTGTTGGGCCAACGCGAGCCACATATCTACGGCTCCGACTCACTGGACGACATCAATGCACGCTGCAAGGCGCTATGCGCCGCGGCAGGCCATGAATTTACCTGTCTGCAGAGTAATGCCGAAGCGGACTTCATCGACCGCCTGCATGAAGCACACGTCGATGGGACGGCGTTCATGTTGGTTAACTTCGGTGGCTTTACCCACACCAGTGTCGCCATCAGGGACGCAATCCTGGCGGTAGAAATTCCCTTTATCGAAGTACATCTGTCTAACCTTTATGCGCGCGAGGAGTTTCGTCAACATTCCTACTTCGCCGATATTGCCATTGGCAGTATCGTCGGGCTCGGGGCACAGGGTTATGAACTCGCATTACAGGTAGCGTTTAAACGACTGGAAAGCTGAGCCAGGCTTGGCAGGAACAACTAATGGACATCAGAAAAGTTAAGAAGCTCATCGAATTGCTGGAAGCCTCGGACATCGCCGAGATTGAAATCAAGGAAGGCGAGGAATCGGTGCGCATCAGTCGTGCCCCAAAATCTGCACCATCACAGCTGGCCTTTCAGCAAGGTCCGTCAATACTACCGGCGCCTGCAGCAGCGAAAGAGGCCGAGGCCAAAGCCACACCTGCTGTCAAAGGTAATGTCATTCAGTCGCCAATGGTCGGCACCTTCTATCGGGCACCCTCACCCTCTTCGCCGCCTTTTGTCGAAGTAGGCACTCACGTCAAAGTTGGCGATGTGGTTTGTATCGTTGAGGCCATGAAGATGATGAACCAGATCGAGGCAGATCATGCCGGTGTAGTTGAAGCCATCCTGGTCGAAGACGGCGAACCGGTTGAGTTCGACCAGGCACTGATTACCATCGTCTAAATTTTCTGCCAATCTGTTTCCTCTGTTTCAGGATCACGCTGTATGCTCGATAAAGTTCTGATAGCCAATCGCGGAGAAATCGCGCTACGAGTGTTGCGTGCCTGCAAGGAGCTGGGCATCAAGACAGTGGCGGTTCACTCGACTGCCGACAAGGACCTGATGCACGTCAGGCTATCGGACGAATGCGTGTGTATAGGACCACCCAGCCCTACCGACAGCTATCTGAATATCCCCGCCATTATTAGTGCTATGGAAGTAACTGACGCCGACGCCGTGCATCCCGGTTACGGTTTCCTGTCTGAGAACGCCGATTTTGCGGAGCAGGTTGAAAACAGTGGCTTCGCCTTCATTGGTCCACAAGCCGAGACTATTCGCCTTATGGGTGACAAGGTATCGGCCATCGACGTAATGCGCGATGCCGGTGTTCCCACCGTTCCCGGTTCCAATGGGCCGCTGGATGACAACAAGGAACGCACCCTGTCGCTAGCCAGGGAGATCGGTTACCCGGTTATTATCAAGGCCGCAGCCGGTGGCGGTGGTCGCGGCATGCGTGTCGTACACAATGAAGCAGCGCTGCTTAAAGCGGTATACGTTACCCAGACCGAAGCTAAATCTTTCTTCGGCAGCGGTGTTGTGTACCTGGAGAAATTCCTGGAGAACCCCCGTCACGTCGAAATCCAGGTGCTGGGCGATGGGCAGGGCAAGGCGATACATCTGGGTGATCGCGACTGTTCCCTGCAGCGCCGCCATCAGAAAGTGTTAGAAGAAGCACCCGCTCCCGGAATCCCGGACGAGGTAAGAGAGCAGGTTACAGAAACCTGTGTTCAGGCCTGCAAGAACATGAAGTATCGCGGCGCCGGGACGCTGGAATTTCTCTATGAGGAAGATAATTTCTATTTCATTGAGATGAATACCCGTCTGCAAGTCGAGCATCCGGTGACTGAAATGATTACCGGAGTCGATATCGTCAAGGAACAATTGCGGATTGCCAGCGGTGAGCCACTGTCGATCTCTCAGTCGGATGTTAGCCTGGAAGGCCACGCCTTCGAATGTCGCATTAACGCGGAAGACCCGGCCACCTTCCTGCCCTGTCCGGGCAAGGTAACCCTGTTTCATGCCCCGGGTGGACCAGGAGTCAGGGTGGATTCCCATCTCTACAGTGGCTACACCGTACCCCCCTATTATGACTCGCTGGTGGCCAAGCTAATCAGCTATGGCGAAAATCGCGATCAGGCTCTGGTGCGCATGCAGATAGCGCTGGATGAGCTGCTGATTGACGGTATTCGCAGTAACATACCGCTGCAACGGGAACTTGTTCGCGATGCGGATTTCCAGCATGGTGGAGTGAACATCCACTATCTGGAACACAAGCTCAAATCCTGATTTCTTTTAAGGACCCATGTGGCAACAACTCAAAATTCAGCTTGAGTCTGAGGATTGCGCGTCACTCGAGCAGCTGTTACTCGAGCATGGCGCTCTTTCGATAAGCTATCTCGACGCAGAAGACCAGCCGATATTTCAAAAGGAGCCAGGTAGCACTCCTTTATGGAAGAATACCTGCCTGCTTAGTCTATTCGATGAAAGTGCCAATCTAAAAGGTCTGCTTAACAATCTGCGGCATAACTGTTTGGTAAAAAACCCTGGTGAGCTAAGCATAGAAATACTCGAAGACCAGGAATGGGAACGCAGTTGGATGGCTGATTTCCATCCCATGCAATTTGGGCAGCGACTGTGGATTTGTCCCAGCTGGCAGACACCTCCAGACCCGAATGCAGTAAATATTATACTGGATCCAGGTCTGGCCTTCGGTAGTGGCACTCATACCACTACGTCTTTGTGCCTGAGATGGCTGGAACAGGCTCCACTTAACGCTGCCGCAGTCGTCGACTACGGATGTGGATCGGGGATTCTGGCAATCGCTGCAGCACTGTTGGGTGCGGACAAGGTGCATGCCGTGGATAACGACCCCCAGGCGATCGCGGCGACGATCGATAACGGTTACCGTAATAGTATTCCTGAAGGAGTAATCACGGCTTGCCTGCCGGAGGCCTTGCCGTCACTACAGGCCGACATCCTCGTTGCCAATATACTGGCCGAACCGCTGCTGGATCTGTCGGCTAAATTCTCTCAGCTGATTAAACCCGGCGGCAGGATTGTCTTGTCCGGTGTGCTGGAAGAGCAGCTTGCCTCATTAGTGGCTTGCTACAGCCACTGGTTCGACTTGGATAATCCTGTTATAGAACAGCAGTGGAGCCTGCTTAGCGGAACTCGCAAGGCGTGATATCCGCTTACTGTTCACTTACAATCAGTCAATGCTGTACCAATTTGTCCTGCCAGTGGAAGAACTGAATGGCTTTTCACGTAACCCAGTGTCCCAGTTGTGAGTCTACCTTCAACACCAGCGCGCGTGTGTTGGAATCGGCCGCCGGGAAAGTCCGTTGCGGTGCCTGCCTGACAATCTTTCAGGCTATTGACAATTTTATCGATCGACAATCGATTGACTCTACTGATGACGAGTCGGTATTTGTCGGCAACAATCCACACGACTACTTCAACCCATCCAATTTTCTAACTCGTAGCGCCCTGCAGGAGGATGAAGAGGAGCCGCAACATGAGGCACAGCAGGCGCAGCAACCAGTCGTCGACGCCGACTCCCCATCGGTGCTCTCGGCAAGCGACGAGCAACTCGAGACTGAGCACAGCGGCGACGCTGCCCCGAATCCCATTAGCGCAATTTCCGAAGACAGCGATGAAGAAATAATAGAAATCGATGATGCAGCCCCCGGCCAAAGCCACTTTTCAACGGCCAAGCCGTCGATAGCGACAATCCCGGACCCAGCTCAGTTAATTGATGAACCTGAATCACCCATCATCCCGGATCCTTTCACTTCCTCTGCAGCATTTGACGAAGAGTCTCTGCCCGAATTGCGAGCCTCGCCTGGGCCAGATCAACGGTTACAGGCGCAGCTCGACATACCAGAAACAATTCAATCCCAGGAGAGCATGCAGGATTTAGCCGGATTTTCTGTCACCGAAATTGAAACACCGGCTCGCTTAGAACCCGCTTCGGAAGGACTGGCGCATTCTGACTCTGAGCCCGATAAAGAGTCGCAATCATCTTTCACAGACCTTGATGACTTCACCCTCACCGAGCTGCCGCCCATGGATGAGGCTACTGTGGAACCGGAAACTGCAATCGATCACAGCGATGATTTCGAGACTTCTCCACTCGATGAAACGGTTTCCACCACTGGCAGCACTGGGTCAGGCCTAATTCCCAATAAACCGGAAGACATCAAGCTATCAGTTTCATTCCAGTTGTTTCAGCGCCCACCAGGGGCAATAACTTCATCTTCACAGGACAGTGAAGCGGCTACGAGTGATGTCGAAGCAAACGAGGATCTGAATCTGGAAGAAGCATTTGAATCGTTCGACACAGACGAGCTCGAATTGACGGAGCAGCAACTGAACGCGGAAATCGACGAGCATGACTTCCAGGAAACAATTGCCGAAGGAGTCGAAAACACCGATCAACAAACTGCAGAATTTAGTGATACCGGCGATAGCCAGACCGTTGCTGCCACAGCAGAGAGTGAGGCAGCAGAGAGTGAGGCAGCAGAGACTGAATCAGCAATCGTCTATGACGCTCATCTTGCAACCACGGATTCAGAATCCGTGGCTGATCTGGTAGAAGAGGCACAAGAAGATTCAACGGAAGTGATCAGGGCACGAGCTCTGCGCACCGAGTTGCACGACGAAGAAGTGCTGGAAGTGATACCGGAAGAAAATCTGGCAGCGCTGGACGAATTCTCGACTCCGGTGGAGCTGATAGCCGGCAAACAACGCCACTGGGGGCGGCAGATCGCATTTACCTCGGTCAGTCTGCTGCTTGGTGTCATGCTGGCGGGTCAATACCTGTGGCGGCACATGGCGCTCTACAGCCAGGTTTCCCGAGTAAGACCGGCCCATGACCTGGCTTGCAGCTGGATAAACTGCAGCTTGCCGGTTTACTCGAACATCGATGAGATACGCAGCGATAATCTGGCGATACGTAGCCATCCTCAGTTGGAAAACGGCTTGTTGGTAAATGTCGCATTTAGAAACACGGCCAATTTTCCACAACCCTTTCCAGTGTTGATACTAAGCTTTAACTCACCCACAAACGACATTGTTGCCTTACGAGAATTTGCACCCCTGGAATATCTGGATTCTGCATTGCAATCGATTGATCTGATGCCCGTGATGTCGCCAGTGCAGGTTGACATGGAAATAATCGATCCCGGACCCGGCGCCTCAAACTACACTCTGGCATTTCGCAGTCCAGCAAATCCTCCGCAACAAATTTTCCGATAGTCATCCACTAGTCGTTAAACTGAATTGGAAAATAGCTTTAAAGACCTGCTGCTCCCGGCTATCATAGGCACCCCACGAATCAGAGCCTTCCTGCACCTAGTGCCCTCAGAACTGTGATCGACATCGGCCCCTACAAGCTTCGTAACAATCTCTTCCTCGCTCCGATGGTGGGTGTTAGCGACACGCCCTTTCGAGAAATCTGTACCGAACAGGGAGCCGGCCTGACCATCGGCGAGATGCTTACCTGTAACACGGCACTGTGGAACAACAGGCGTAATCGGCTCAAACAAGTCAAACCGTGCGTCAGCACACCTCAGGTGGTTCAGATAGCCGGTTCCGATCCTGTGATGGTGGCAAATGCCGCATCACTTAACGTGATCAAGGGTGCTGAGGCCATCGACGTTAACATGGGCTGCCCGGCGAAGAAGGTACTGAAAAAATCGGCAGGATCTGCACTGCTGAAAGACCCCCTACTGGTAAGGAACATACTGCAAGCGGTAGTAAAGCGTGTTGAAGTGCCTGTCACGCTGAAAATAAGAACCGGTTGGTGTCCGGTAACCCGCAACGGCGTTGAGATCGCCAGGATTGCTGAGGATTGTGGAATTCAATTACTCAGCGTGCATGGACGTACGCGAGATTGTCGTTTCAAGGGAGCTGCCGAATACGACACCATTGCCGCTATTAAGCACGCTGTAACGATTCCGGTAATCGCTAATGGTGATATCGATAGCCCGGTAAAGGCGGCGCGGGTTCTGGAACATACCGGCGCAGATGGACTAATGATCGGCCGCGCTGCACAGGGACGACCCTGGATCTTCAAAGAGATTGAACATTATCTTACGTCGGGGAAGGAAAATGTGTCGATGGATTTGTATCAGAAATCACAGGTAATCGAATCCCACGTAAAAAAACTGCATAGTTTCTATGGTCAAGTGAAGGGTGTGTGGTACGCTCGCAAACATGTTGCCGGGTATGTAAAAAATCTTCCCGAAGGAAAGAATTTCCTGGCAAAGTTTAATAAGGTCGAGTCGGAGCTTGACCAACTCCAGGCACTAAGTAATTACTTCTACTATTTGACTAGAGATGAGGGAGTCATCGCAGCATGAATAAACTGGACGAATCATCGACACTTGCTATGCCCACCACAATAACTACACCCACTGCACCCTCAAGCTTTCAGATTGCCGAACAAGTGGATTCCTATTCTCAACAGGGAAATCAGGAGAGCACACTACGATCAGAAGTGGAAAAGTCGCTTAGACGTTATTTTCAACATCTCGAAAATGAACCCGTAACCGATCTGCACCGCATGGTAATGTCAGAAGTCGAAGCACCATTGCTCGAGGCGGTAATGCGCTATACGGGAAACAACCAGAGTAAGGCTTCTATCATGCTGGGACTGAACCGTGGTACGCTTCGCACCAAATTGAAACTCTATGGTTTGTTGTAGGATTTATCCCGGACTAACCGCTATTCTTATTTAATATACAACACACTAACTCTAATACGTAACGCACCTATGACATCAGATAACTCTGGCGCCATTCGTCGGGCATTGATCAGTGTTTCCGACAAGACTGGCATCGTTCCCTTCGCTCAAGCACTCCTGCAACTCAATATTGAAATTCTTTCGACCGGCGGCACCTATAAGCTGCTGGCTTCGGAAAATATTCCCGCCGTGGAAATATCCGACTATACCGGTTTCCCGGAGATGATGGATGGCCGCGTAAAAACCCTTCACCCCAAGGTGCATGGTGGCATTCTGGCACGCCGCGACCTGGACCAGGCCGTCATGGATGAGCATGGTATTCCGCCTATCGACCTGGTGGTGGTGAATCTCTACCCGTTCGAGGCGACTGTGGCGAACCCCGATTGTGATCTCCCTACTGCTATCGAGAATATCGATATTGGAGGCCCTACCATGTTAAGAGCGGCGGCCAAAAACAACCGCTTCGTCACGGTGGTAGTGAATCCTGCTGACTATGACGAGATAATTCGGCTGCTCAACGACAATGCCGGCTGCCTCGACCAGGACACCCGCTTCGACCTCGCAGTCAGGACCTTCGAACACACGGCAGGCTATGACGGTGCCATTGCCAATTACCTGGGCTCCAAACTGAGTAACAGCGACGCTGCCTCGGAATTTCCTCGCAGCTTCAACACCCAGTTCATCAAGACTCAGGAGATGCGCTACGGCGAGAACCCCCATCAGCAGGCGGCGTTTTACACCGAGAAGCAACCCCGGGAAGCGTGCATCAGTACGGCAACCCAATTGCAGGGCAAGGAATTGTCCTATAACAACATTGCCGATACCGATGCTGCACTGGAATGCGTGAAGTCTTTCGACGAACCGGCCTGTGTTATCGTCAAGCACGCCAATCCCTGCGGTGTTGCCATCGCCTCATCTGCTGCAGACGCCTATGAGTTGGCTTTCCAAACCGATCCAACGTCGGCCTTTGGAGGAATCATCGCATTCAACCGCGAACTGGATGCAGAGACAGCACAACGTATCGTCGACAGGCAATTTACCGAAGTAATCATCGCGCCCTCGGTTGCGGAAGATGCCCTGGCAGTAACCGCTGCCAAGAAGAACGTCAGAGTCCTCAGCTGTGGACAGTGGCAGGAATCACGACAGGTGGAGCTGGATTATAAGCGTGTCAATGGTGGCCTGCTGGTGCAGGATCGGGATATCCGTGACATTACCGCAACTGACTTAACTGTGGTTACCGCCCGCGCGCCGACAGCAGACGAGATTCGTGATCTGTTATTCGCCTGGCGCGTCGCCCAGTATGTGAAATCCAATGCCATCGTGTATTGTAAGAACAACCAGACCATCGGTATCGGAGCCGGACAGATGAGTCGGATTTACAGTGCCCGAATCGCCGGTATCAAGGCAGCCGATGAAAATCTGCAGGTAAAAGGCTCGGTAATGGCCTCCGACGCCTTCTTCCCATTTCGTGACGGATTAGATGCCGCGGCCCAGGCAGGAATCACCGCGGTCATTCAACCCGGCGGTTCGATGCGGGATGAGGAAGTAATCGCCGCAGCAGATGAAGCCGACATCGCCATGGTATTCACCGGCGTGCGGCACTTCAGGCACTAAGGACCTTCTGGGCAAGACTATGAAAGTATTAGTAATAGGGTCCGGGGGTCGTGAACACGCTCTCGCGTGGAAGTGTGCTCAATCCGATTCGGTTGAAAAGGTATTCGTTGCTCCAGGCAATGCAGGAACCGCACGCGAAGAAAAGCTTGAGAACATTGCAATAGATGTGATGGATTTTACCACCCTGGCGGACTTTGCCGACTCAAACAAAATCGAGCTTACTATTGTGGGACCTGAGGCCCCTTTAGTAGATGGAATAGTTGATTACTTTCAGGAAAGAGAGTTGCCCTGCTTTGGTCCCTCCGCAAGGGCTGCACAACTGGAAGGATCAAAAGCATTCACAAAAGACTTCCTACACAAGCATGACATTCCCACCGCCGCTTACCAGACTTTTACCAATCTCGATCTGGCGCTTGCCTACATTCGTGAAAACGGAACACCAATAGTCATCAAGGCCGACGGTCTGGCTGCCGGGAAAGGCGTGATCGTGGCGCTGACTGAAGATGAAGCGATCGAGACACTTGAGGACATGCTGTCGGGCAATAAATTTGGCAAAGCCGGACACCGAGTCGTGATCGAGGAGTTCCTGGAAGGTGAAGAAGCCAGTTTCATTGCCATGGTAGATGGCAGCAATGTACTGCCCATGGCGACTTCGCAGGATCATAAGGCCAGGGATGATGGTGATAAGGGCCCCAATACCGGAGGCATGGGTGCGTACTCACCGGCACCGGTAGTTACGGTCGAAGTGTATCAGCGAATCATGGACCAGGTGATTCTGCCCACCGTCAAAGGTATGGCAGAAGATGGTAACGACTATACAGGTTTCCTGTATGCCGGATTAATGGTATCGCCAACTGGAGAGATTGCCGTTGTCGAGTTCAACTGCCGGTTTGGCGATCCGGAAGCGCAACCGATCATGCTGCGCCTGAAGTCGGACCTGGCAGAACATTGTGCCGCCGCCCTAAACCAGAATCTTGATCAGCAGACGGCAGACTGGGATTCCCGATGTGCCGTCGGTGTGGTACTGGCATCCGGAGGCTACCCAGGCACCTACAACAAAGGTGAGGTAATTGACGGCCTGGATACACCCCAGGGCGACCATCAGAAAGTATTTCATGCAGGAACCGCCGAACGAGACGGCGATATTGTTACCAACGGTGGGCGTGTACTGTGTGCAACAGCGTTGGGAGATAGCGTTTCCGAAGCACAGGCCGCTGCCTACGCACTGGCAAATAGCATCAACTGGAATAATGTCTATTTTCGAAACGACATTGCCTATCGGGCTATAGCGCGCGAGAATGACTGAATGTCCGATCACTCATCCAGCCGATCCAGTCTCTCAGCAATCGACCAGCTGCTGATCCAGTTCGATCAGGCGCTACGCAGCTGTGTGCCCGGAGCGAGTCAGTCAGGGCGGAAATCACCTGCTCAGGAGGTTGATGACAGCGAATTTAGCAACTCCGAGAAGCGCCATGCCGCTGGGCTCATGCGTATCAACCACACTGGCGAAGTCTGTGCCCAGGCCCTTTACCAGGGACAGGCGATGACAGCTAAATTGGGCGAAGTCCGCACGGCGATGGAACATGCCGCCGCAGAAGAATCCGATCATCTGGCCTGGTGTGATCAGCGACTGGACGAACTCGGCAGCCAGCCCAGCATTCTCAATCCCCTCTGGTATGCATTGTCTTTCGGCGTGGGTGCGACAGCCGGGCTGGCGGGGGATAAATGGAGTCTTGGGTTCGTTGCGGAAACCGAACAGCAAGTCTGTGATCACCTCGAAGATCATCTGCAGAAACTTCCGCAACAGGACGAAAAGAGCAAGGCCATACTCGAGCAGATGATAGTCGATGAAAAGCAGCACGGCGAAACGGCCAGGCAGTCGGGCGGAGCAGAACTACCGCTTGCCATTCGGCTTGTCATGACCTCCATATCGCAGGTCATGAAGAAAACCACTTACCAGATCTGAGCCACCTGGACTGTTGTCGACGCTTATTGCTGGGTGACTATCTCAAAGTCATGAGTTATCTTCACGCCGGCGTTTTTCAACATGATCGATGCCGAACAATATTTATCAGCCGATAATTCAATGGCCCGCCCAAGTTGTTTCTCACTCAGCTCGACACCCGCCACCTTAAAATGCAGATGTATGGATTCGAAAACGGCGGGTGTCGCATCAACGCGTTGGGCAGTAACTTCTGCCTCGCAGCTGGTTATTTGTTGACGGGCCTTCTTCAGAATGGTTACGACATCATAGGATGAGCAGCTGCCCACACTCAGGGCCATCAGCTCCATCGGTCGCATTCCCATGTTCTTACCGCCACTCTCCGGCGCCCCGTCCAGAACAATGCCATGTCCGGTACCAGACTCCGCGACAAACATTACGTTCTCAACCCATTTAATTCGTGCATTCATAAGTGACCTCACCGGATTGGTTGCCTGTAATCCATTGACTATTGGTAGTTCGCCCACCAGCTCAGACAGACTATGTGAAAGCGCGCAAGATTAGCATGATTCCCTGGCTTGCACTATTTACCCAACCTATCCAGAGTGACTGCCCCTTGGTGAGGATTTAGGCGTGAGGGACAAAGACTAGATTCATGCTATTAGCCATTAATGATGCCGGCGAATCGCCCGCTAATTATAGTCAATAGCTCACATTTGCATGAAAAATGTGATATATCTTCAATTTATTGAGCGTGATTGTGTCTACTAATCAGCAGGAGCTTGGCCCATGGCATTAATGGCTATAACGCCGCACATCGAGGATTTGGATAACTTCCTGTCCCATTGCCATCGGAAACGATATCCAAACCGAGCAATCTATCATCTACGAAGGTGATAAGTGCGATACCCTCTATTACATCATCAAGGGTTCGGTATCTGTAGTACTGAAAGGCGATGATGGCAAGGAAGTAATCATCGCCTATCTCAACCCGGGAGATTTCTTTGGTGAGATGGGACTGTTTGAGCAAGCTGAAGAGCGCAGCGCCTGGTGCCGTGCCAGGACTCCCTGTGAGATTGCCGAAATCAGTTATACCAATTTCAATTCCTATATTCGTTCGCATCCGAAGATTGTGTTTACCATAGGTCAGCAGATGGCCCACCGCCTGCGAAACACTACTCGAAAAGTCGGCGACCTGGCTTTCTATGATGTCACGGGACGAATCGCTCGAACCCTGATCGATCTGAGCAAGGAGCCGGATGCGATGACCCATCCTGATGGTATGCAGATCAAAATAACCCGCCAGGAAATTGGCCGCATCGTGAATTGTTCGCGGGAAATGGCGGGACGCGTACTGAAGACGCTGGAAGAGCAGGAGTTGATCAGTGTTTCAGGAAAGACTATCGTCGTCCACGGAACACGCTAGAGCAGAGAAATTTTCCCCCAGCTAAACTACCCCGGACAGTTGCTTTTCAGCCCGTCGGCCGGGTGCGACTATGACGATCCCGGCAAGATACAGGGCTGGATGCGCCTGTCGGCTCGGTCTCAGCCAGACTTGTAAAACAGCTGTTGCAGTTTTGCACCCGGCTCAGCTGCTCTCATAAATGATTCTCCAATAAGAAATCCGTAAATTCCATGGCTCATCATGGAAGCAACGTCTTCGGCTGTTTTGATGCCACTCTCGGTGATGATCAGCTTACCCGCAGGCACCTGCTGTGCCAGATCGAGGGTGGTATGGAGATCAGTCTCGAAAGTATGCAGGTTGCGATTATTAATCCCCAACAGGCCTGTATCCAGTTCCAGCGCACGATCCAGTTCTTGCCGATTGTGGACTTCTACCAGTACATCTATTGAAAGTTCACCAGCATAGGTGCTGAGTTCAAGAAGCTGGGATTGCTGTAAGGCCGCAACAATCAGCAGGATACAGTCCGCACCGAGAGCCTTCGACTCTGCAATCTGGTAAGCATCGATCATGAAATCCTTGCGGATTACCGGTAACTGGCAGGCGGCTCGAGCCTGTTGCAAATAGTCATTACAGCCTTGAAAGAATTTCTGGTCAGTCAGAATAGAAAGACAGGTGGCGCCATTGGCGGCATAGTCCCGGGCATGATCGACAGGATCGAAATCCGTTCTAATCAACCCCCTGGATGGAGACGCCTTCTTGATCTCGGCTATGACTGCCGGTTGCCGCTGACTTATGCGCTGGCGAATCGCGTCAGCAAATCCCCTGTTGCCGGTATCCCCGCCGATACGAGACTCCAACTCAGCAAGTGAAACAGCGGATTTGGCTAAGCTGATCTCCGATCGCTTATGAGCGAGAATATCTTCGAGAATAGTCGATCTGGTCACGATGCCTAACCATCTGCCGCCTGGGTGAATTGCACGAGTTGCTCAAGCTTATCCAGGGCGGCTCCGCTGTCGATGATTTCCCGGGCCCTGCCGATCCCTGCGGCGAGATCGTCGCTAAGGTTAGCGACATAGATCGCCGCGCCAGCATTCAGCGCAACGATATCGGCCGCCGCTTGATGCTTTCCTGTAAGCGCCTGTTTGAGCATGCCAAGGCTCTCTTGTGCGTCGGCAATCTGCAGCATGTTGTAATCAGAATACTGCTCGATTCCGAAATCAGACGGAGCAACCGAGTAGACTGATATCTCACCATCTTTCAATTCGCCCACCTGGGTGGCGGAGGCAATACTTATCTCATCCAGCCCATCATCGGCAGCCACGATCATGACATGATTACTGCCGAGGTCTTTGAGCACCTCTAGCAACACGGGGATCCAGTCAGGGTCGAATACCCCCATGAGCTGATTAGGAGCGGAGGCAGGGTTGGTCAGTGGTCCCAGTAGGTTAAACACAGTCCTTACTCCGATTTCCTTACGGGCGGTAATGACATGTTTCATGGCGCTGTGATGGGCAGGAGCAAACATGAAACCTACACCTACCTGCTCTATGGCCTGGGCGACCTGTTCGGGGCTCGATCCCAGCGTCACTCCGGCAGCTTCCAGTACATCGGCACTGCCGCTGTTGCTGGTGGCCCCCCGGTTACCGTGCTTGGCAACCCTGGCACCGGCGGCGGCGGCGACGAAAGCCGAAGCTGTTGAGACATTGAATTTGTTGGATCCGGTTCCACCAGTTCCACAGGTATCCACCAGATGAGAGCTTGATGACACATCTACCGCGCTGGCTAATTCCCGCATTACCGTCGCGCCTCCCAGAATCTCAGAAGCTTTGACTCCCTTCATCTGCAGACCCACCAGGAATGCAGCATTTTGTGCGTCTGTAGTCTGCCCTGACATGATGTCGTGCATAACGGCTATCATCTGGTCCTTGTTCAGATCCTGCCTGTTGGTTACGCATTTAATTGCTTCTCTAATATCCATGGCGACTCTCGGTGGCATTCTGGATCCAATTGATCAGGTAGTAGCTTCTAAAAAATTCTTTAATAACTGATGACCGTGCTCACTCAATATCGACTCCGGGTGAAACTGCACACCCTCTATGGGCAACTCTTTGTGGCGCACTGCCATGATCTCTTCCCGGTTACCCGTGGCGTCTTCCGTCCAGGCCGTCACTTCCAGACAATCCGGTATAGAGCCGGAATCGATCACCAGTGAATGATAACGCGTGGCGGTAAACGGATTGCCAAGCTGCCTGAACACACCCTGGCCGGTGTGGTGAATCGCTGAAAGCTTGCCATGCATGACCTTGCCGGCAGGCACGATCTTGCCACCGAAAACCTGGCCGATGCTCTGGTGACCCAGGCAGATGCCCAGCATGGGCAGCTTACCCGCAAAATGGCTGATTACTTCGGTGGAGATGCCAGCCTCATTGGGTGTGCATGGCCCTGGAGAGATGACAATCTGTGCCGGCGCCATGGCTTCAATCGCCTCGATAGTCACCGCATCATTGCGGTACACCTCGACCTCGGCGTCTAGCTCACCGAGGTACTGCACGACGTTATAGGTAAAGGAATCGTAATTGTCGATCATTAGCAACAAGGATTGATACTCCGACTATTCCACAGATAGAGACTTTTGTGCCATTTGCACAGCCCTGACGATCGCCCTGGCCTTGTTCTGGGTTTCTTCCCATTCCATCTCGGGCTGGGAATCGGCCACTATACCAGCGCCCGCCTGGACATAAAGCGTCTGATTTTTGATCACGGCGGTGCGGATCGCAATGGCCATATCCATGTTGCCATTCCAGCTCAGGTAGCCCATGGCGCCACCGTAGATACCGCGCTTTTCGGGTTCCAGCTCGTCGATAATCTGCATCGCTCTCACCTTGGGAGCTCCGCTCAGCGTTCCGACTGGCAGCGTCGACTTGAGAGCATCCAGCGCCGTCCGGTCATCCCGAATTTCGCTCTCCACTATCGAGGCTATGTGCATGACATGGGAATACCGCTCGACGAACATCTTCCTGGTGACAGAAACCGATCCGGTCTTGGATACGCGGCCTGAATCGTTGCGACTCAAGTCGATCAGCATGAGATGCTCGGCAAGCTCCTTGGCATCGGCGAGCAATTCTTTCTCCAGTGCCTGATCTTCAGCCTCGGTCGCGCCGCGCTTTCTGGTGCCCGCCAGAGGGCGCACCGTGATCTTGCCAGCTTCCACTCGTGCCAGAATTTCCGGCGAGGCACTCACCACATGATGATCACCGAGATCGAAGAACACCATGTAAGGCGAAGGATTCAGATAACGCAGTGCACGGTAAATGTTTAGAGGATCGCCCTCGAAATCTACTGACATGCGCTGCGCCAACACCACTTGCATCACATCGCCGGCAATGATGTATTCCTTTATGCGCTCAACCGCCTGTTCATATTGTGCCTGGTTGAAGTGATAGCGAAAAGCTTCTTCTGTTATGGGATTTCCAGAATCTAATTCAGGCAGTGGAGCGGGCCCATGGAGCTCCTCCTGTAGTTTGTCCAATCGCTGCTGGGCGTCGTCGTACACATCTGGTTGGGAGGGATCGACGTTTATCACAAATGAAATGGTGCCGCGCAAATTGTCGAAGACAATCACTTCTTCGGATAACATCAACAGAATGTCTGGAGTCTGAATCGCATCGGCTCCACGCGATGGGCCGATGCTGGTCTCCACATATCTAACAGCATCATAGCTGAAGTACCCCACCAAACCGCCGCTAAATCTCTGGCTGTCCGGGGCATCTGCCACCTTGAATCGCGCCTGAAATTCGCTGATAAAGACGAACGGATCATCGGTCTCGGACTCCTCTACCACCTGCCCCTGTTCTTCGACCGTGATCTGGTTGCCACAAACCCGGATTACCGTGTCACAAGGCAGCCCGATGATGGAATAGCGACCCCACTTCTCTCCGCCCTGCACCGATTCAAAGAAATAGCTATGCAGACCCTTACCGAGTTTGAGATAGGTGCTCAGGGGTGTTTCAGTATCGGCAAGCACTTCACGAACGATCGGGATTCGGTTGTATCCTTGCCCGGCGAGTTCCTGGAACTGCTGTCGATTCATGGCAGATTCTGCTAGGGCAGCATGATCAATGGCGCTGGTTGGGATTCTGACCCAACTCGGCTCGCATCGCTGCAATAGTTGCAGAGTAGTCCTTGCTGTTGAAGATTGCCGAACCGGCCACGAACATATCGGCGCCGGCATCGGCAATCGAAGCAATGTTCTTCACTGCTACGCCACCATCGACTTCCAGTCGGACCGGATGACCACTGTCGTCGATAAGTTTGCGCACCTGCTGCAGCTTCTTGAATGTAGACGGAATAAATTTCTGACCACCGAAACCGGGATTCACTGACATCAGCAAAATGACATCGATCTTGTCCATTAGATATTCCAGGCAATCGATCGGGCTGCCTGGATTGAACACCAGGCCAGACTTGCAGCCCTGATCCCTGACCAGCTGCAATGAGCGATCCACATGGGCCGTCGCTTCGGGATGGAAACTGATATAACTGGCACCGGCCTTGGCAAAATCGAGAATAAGCTGATCCACAGGGCTTACCATGAGGTGCACATCGATCGCAGCTGTGATCTTGTGCTTGCGTAGGGCTTCACAGATCAGCGGACCGATGGTCAGATTAGGCACGTAGTGGTTATCCATCACATCGAAATGAATGAGGTCGGCACCGGCATCGAGCACCGCATTAACCTCTTCACCAAGCCTGGCAAAGTCGGCGGAGAGTATGGATGGAGCAATAAGGTAGTCTTTCATAAGCGAGACGCAGGCCACCGGATTCAAGTGGGCCGTATTGTACAGCTTTAATGTGCCTTACGGTAACCGCACAGCGTTTCATAGGCATCACGGATAGCCATTGATTTTTCCTGGGCTAGCCGCAGGGATTCTTCGGTGAGGTTTTCCCTGATCAACTTATCCGGGTGGTAGCGAGACATCAGGCGCAGATAGGCGCGCCGAATCTCACCGTCCTCCACATCCGGCTCCAGCTGTAACACGCGATAGGCATTCCTGAGAAAGCCCCCCCTGCGGGGCTGCCAGAAGTCGGCATGGCGCTGCAAATCTCTGCTCATGTCCAGAAATTCTGCCTTGTCATAGCCCAGCACTTCGGCCACATCCCTCAGCAGCATCTTCTCCTTCAATCGCAGTTCACCCTTGGTGTAGGCGAGGCGGCATTGAATGTGTAGAAATAATTGCGCCAACTCACTGCGTGGGCCAATCACTCTGAGCAGGTCCTGTACACATTGCATAACATCCGTATTCAGTTGCTTACCCTGGTCGAAATAGTTTATGGCCTTCTGCCGCTGCAGAGTATCGAAGCCCATCTGTCGCATAATCGACGAGGCAAAGTTGATTTCATCTTCACAGACCAGTCCATCGAGTTTCGAGACTCTACCCATTACCGCAAACAGAGCCATTGTGAACAGCTGCTGCGTGCGACCGCCATTGGGAACACAGGCTTCAGGATCACTACCGTTGAGGCGCTCTATGATCGCTTGTTTGTAGGCTCGGTTGCGCAGTAGTGCCAGCAAGAATCAGTCTCCCGCTTCCTGAGTATGCAAGGCATTAACCTCCTGCAGACGTTCAGGCGTACCCACGTCAATCCATAATCCCGAGTGCACTGCCCCGCTCACTCGATCCTGGGACATGGCTTCCCGTAACAATGGAATCATGGAACGTGGCTGAATCGGTAAGCCGGAGAAGAAATTCCTGTGTATGACACTGATGCCGCTGAAGGTGAGGCGTTGATCTCGTGCGCTGTGGTCTTCATGCACGCGGCCCGCATCGTCGATATAAAAATCACCATGGGGATGGTGCTCGGCGTTTTCCACCAACACCAGGTGAGCCAACCGGTCTTCGCCATCGAGCGGTTCGAGCGATGAATAATCGAAGTCGGTCCAGATATCGGCGTTTACCACGATGAAGCTATCGTCTTTCAACATGGGTAGTGCCTTAATGATGCCACCGGCGGTTTCCAGTCGTATGGCTTCCTTCGAATAGCTTATATCGATACCAAAACGCGTGCCGTCTGCCAGAGCCTCTTCGAGCATGGACCCGAGGTAGAAGTGATTGATGACGACGCCTGAGACCCCACCGGCAACCAGTCTCTCTATCTGATGTTCGATGAGAGTCTTTTCGCCAACTTTCAAGAGTGGCTTGGGCAGCTTGGCGGTCAAAGGCTGCATGCGTTTGCCCAACCCGGCCGCGAGAATCATTGCGCGCATTAGTAGTCCAGCTTGAGTTTAGTCTTCGCGACCGGCAGGACGGCTTGCTTGAACCAGTCCACAAACGGGGTCAATGACCTATATCGCTGACTTACCTCTAAAAAATAGTGGATAACCATAGGAATATCGGCCAGATAGCGCGGTTTATTATCCCTAATGCCCAACCTGGCGAAGATGCCGATGACCTTCAAATTTCGCTGCAGCCCCATCAGGTCGAAGTGCTGGAGGAATTGCCGTGACTCGATTGGCTCGATAATGCCCATCTCGATGGCGCGTTGCAGGTAACCCAAGGCCCAATTGTCCACCTGCTCGGGAGACCAGCGCACATAACAGTCTCTTAGCAACGACACCAGGTCATAGGTATAGGCACCGCTCACCGCGTCCTGAAAATCGATAATGCCAGGTCCGCAATCGGCACCAAATTTCTGCAAATCCAGGATCATCAAATTCCTGGAATGATAGTCGCGATGCACGGCGACTACGGGTTGCGCTATTGCCTGGTCCTCCAGATATCGAAGCGTCTCTGCTATCAGCTCACGGGCCTCATCATCGAGCCGAAGTCCCAGAAATTTGACGCAGAACCATTCTTCGAAGAGCGCCATTTCTCGATGCAGTTCATTCCGGTCGTAAGGGGTAAGTCTCCCTTTATCTACATTGGCCTGCAGAGATAGCAATGAGTCGATGGCATGGCCATACAAGCGATCGGCTTCATCCATCCGATCCCGTTGTTGTGCCCTGAGCAATTCATCGAGATAGATTGTGTCGCCGAAATCATCCAGCAGCATGAACCCCAGCGCATATTCAGCGGCGAAAACTTTCGGGGTGATGACGCCGGCATCACCAAATAGTTTGCAGATACTGACGAACCTGCGGCTGTCTTCGTTTTCGGGAGGCGCATCGACGGCGATAAAGGATTGAGTGCTCAATCCATCATGCCCAGGCTTGGTACGAAAATAGCGGCGAAAACTGGCATCGCCGCTTACCATTTCAAGCTCTAACGGCGCGCTGATTCCGGGCAACAGCTTACCCAGCTCGGCATTTGCCCAGTCACTTAACTGATCGCGTCGGGTATCTGTCATATCCATTAATCCGGCATAATGACGCCATTCTCAGGGTCTCTTTGAATTCCTACTGCAATGAATTATGATGCGCTTGCAGCGAACCCAGGCACGGTTAAGGGCATGGGTTTCAAGCTTGCAGATGGTTTTCACAACCTGTTAGTCGGTTTCAACAACGAATTGTTTATCACCTTTATCAGACTTTTTACTGCACTGATCCCTGCATTTCTTATCGCGTCTTCTTTCACAGTAGGGGGCTCAGGAAGCTATGTCGTTTAGAAAGCGCCTGCTGTGCTCCGAAATATCGCTGCTTCTGAGCGCCGGCCTGGTACTCACTACGGTTCCAGAATCTGCCAGTGCGCAACTGCCTCTATACACCTGCCGGCCTAATACCACTGGAGATGGCTGGATTTGTGACAGTACCGGCCCGGCAGAACCGGGCAATACTGCCGACGGCACCGATCGCTACAACAGCGATAATGCCGTGCTACCGCAGGCGCCTCAAGCCGACGTTCAGCAACCACCGCTAGCACCAGTATTCCCGGTAGAAGATGAAGCCACCGCAGTAGGCATCGACGCAGTGACGCCTCAAGTTCCGGCACCCCTGCAGCAAGAAAGCACGGCTCTACAACAGGGTATTACTCAGCCGGTGATCGACGTCCGGGGAATCGTGGTTCCGGTGTCAGACCATGAACTGGACTGGATTCCGAGAGAGTCGCTGACGGCAGAACAGCTACAGGGAGTGACGAGCAATTGTTGTGGTGCCTTTATCGATCCAAATGTGGGTGTCAGCGATTACAGCGCAGACCCTGCTACTGCGGAAACACTGTTCAGAGCCAATACTGGATTTGAACAAATCTCTCAGAACCTGATTACGATTGACGGTGACGTCGTAGTGCAGCAGGGCTACCGCACCGTTATCAATGACAACACCACCAGCATCGACCGCGACGCCAATACTATCCTGATGGACGGCAACGTGGAATTCAGGGAGCCTGGTTTACTGTTGTTGGGGACCTCTGCTTTCATCGACAGCGACGCTAATGCCAATCGCATTACATCTGCCCAATATGTACTGCACGACTATGGCGCTCATGGCCAGGCGGAAAGTATCGTCTACAACAGTGACTCAGGTGTAGTCAGCATCGAGAATGGCGAATTCAGCCGCTGTGAACCCGGCAGCAATTTCTGGAAACTGGAAGCGGACACCATCATCCTGGATCAGATTGAGAATCGTGGCTATGCCAGTAATGTAAAGCTGCGGCTCGGAGAAGTTCCAATTTTTTATTACCCCTTTACCCTGCCCTTTCCACTGGGTGATGAAAGTGTCTCCGGATTCCTGGCACCCAGTACCGGATCGACGCGCAGTGGCGGCTTCGATTTTGAGTTGCCTTACTATTTCAAACTGGCGCCGCACTACGATGCCACCCTGTCACCCAGACACATCTCTGATCGGGGCACCATGGTAGGACTCGAGGCGCGTTACCTGGCCTCCTGGTCGATGAATACGCTTAATATGTCCAGCCTGTCTGGGGATAACTTATTCGATCCTGCCACGGCAAATATCCCTGGCTCAGATTCACCTATTGCGGAAGATCGCTGGTTTATTGGCTATGAGCATTCCGGACGGTTGGGTCGCAACTTCACGACTTTCATCGACTATAACCATGTAAGCGATGAAGATTATTTCTACGACCTGGGCAGCAATGGGCTCAATCTGACCAGCCGAACGCATCTCAACAGGCGCGGTGCGCTAAATTTTTATTCCGAGTATCTGCGTGCCGGTATCAATGTGCAGCGCATTCAGGTTATCGACCCCTTCATCTCTGCAGCAAGCCTCAGCCGTCCCTACGACCGCCTGCCGCAATTTCATTTCGAAAGCGATACTTATCTCGCCGCCGGTTTTCGAGTAGGCATACGTGGCGAGATTACGTCCTTCGATCGCAACCTCGATGAAGCGCGGCTCTCGACAACCCAGCTATCAAACGGAGCCCTGGTTAAGGGTGAGAGAATCAACCTTGAACCGGAGATCAGCTGGTCCATCGAGAATCCGGGCTGGTTCGTGCGCAGCACTGCGAAATACAAGCACATGGAATATAAACTGGATAAGCAGGCAACAGGCACGCCGGATGACCCGGACCTGGGCGTCGGTGTCTACAGTGTCGATGGCGGTCTGGTCTTCGAGCGCGAAATGACGCGTGGTACGGGGGGATGGACGCAGACGCTGGAGCCACGAGTCTACTACTTATACAGCGAGTTCGAGGATCAGAGTCAATTGCCGCTGTTTGACACCTCTGAGCTTAATTTCAGCTTTAGTCAATTGTTTCGCGATGATCGGTTCAGTGGCGGTGATCGTAGCGCCGATGCCGACCAGGCCACAGTGGCGATTACCAGCCGCATACTGAATCCTGCTGGCAAGGAAACCGCGCGGGTGAGCATCGGTCAGATCCAGTATTTCGAGGACCGCCTAGTGAGCCTCAGCAATCCCCTGCAGACCTGGCTACCCCGTTATTCGCCATTGACTAACAACTCGGCGCTGGCTGGCGAGGTCGCCTTCACCTTAGGAAGCAATTGGCGCTTTAATTCTGACCTGCAATGGAATGAGGACACACAAGAAATCGACGAGGGCAGCATCCAACTGCGTTATCAACGTGATAACGATCACCTGTTCAATGTGGCCTATCGTTACCGCAGCCTTGTAAACACCCCCTATTTCACCCTGCCCGGTAGAGTCGATCCGCGCATCAAACAGACTGATATCTCAGGGATCTGGCCCGTTAATGCCAACTGGAAACTGCTGGCCCGTTGGAATTATGACCACAGTAATTCGAGAAATCTGGAGAGCTTTGCGGGTATCGAATGGAGTAATTGCTGTGCCACGATTCGCCTGATTGGCCGCGAATGGGTTGACGAAGACGAATTGTTTCTTCCTAATATCGAACCCAATCGTGGAATATTTGTCCAATTTACATTAAACGGACTCGGCAACCTCACCGGAGGAGGCTTGAGTAATCTGTTAAGCGACGGAATCTGGGGCTTTAGAGAAACTGAGTATGGTCAATAAAACTGTAATCCTGCGAACTACTACCGCATCCCTGAGGTCCTACATGTCCACATTGCGCGCCTTCTCTCTGGCGGCACTGTGCCTGCTGCTGTCGTTTCAGGTCTCTGCCCAGAGGGTAATGCTGGATCGTATAATAGCTATCGTTGACGATGGCGTGGTTCTGCAGAGTGAACTCGATGCGAGACTGCTGGATATTCGCACCAGCGCCGCCGCCAACAACCAGCCCCTGCCTGATAACGAGCAGCTCACCTCCGAATTACTGGAGGCCCTGATCATCGAAACCCTGCAGATGCAATTTGCCGAGCGGGTCAGCATTCGTTTCGATGACGACACCGTCAATCGCGTGCTGAACAACATGGCGCAGAACAACAACATGACATTCGATGAGTACGTCTTGGCACTGGAAGAAGCAGGGGTGTATCTGATGACCCGGGAACAGGTCCGCAAGCAGATGACCATCCAGGAATTGCAACGCGGCGTGGTGAATCGGCGCATAACTATCACCGAACAGGAGATTGGCAATTTTCTAAATTCGGAGATGGGCCGCGAAGTCATGGCTGCCGAGTTTTATGTAAACCATCTACTGATATCCACACCCAGTGCCGATTCGACTGAAGAAAAAGAAGCCAAGCTTAAGTATGCGGCAGACCTGATTGCCAAGATGGGAGAACTTAACAACTTCTCTCAGGTCTTTACCGAGGCTCGTCAGGATAGAATCTTTCCAATGGACAGCACCGATTTCGGCTGGCGCAGAGCCGATGAGTTTCCCACCTTATTTGCAGACATCGTGTCCAATATGGACATCGGCGACATCGAGGGACCGATCGTAGCCGGTAACGGTTTTCACATAATCCAGCTGGCACAGCAACGCGGCGGCACCGAGCAGATCGTCAGCCAGACCAATATCCGCCACATCATGCTGGAACCGAATGAGATTCGTAATGAGGAACAGACTCTCGCCGCCGTCGAGGACCTCCGTCAACGCATCGAGGCAGGCGAAAACTTTGCTACTCTGGCGAGACAGAATTCAGATGATGCCAGCTCAGTGGTGGGCGGTGGCGACCTGGACTGGGTGAGCCAGGGCGGCATGCCGCCGGAAATGGAAGTGATCATAGACGAACTAGCGGAAAATGAGATCAGTGAACCGTTTCGCACCGAAACCGGCTGGCACATCGCCGAAGTGCTGGGCAGGCGTGAGAGCGATCTGAGCCAGGAATATTCCCGAATCCAGGCGGAGAATTCGCTACGCGATCGCAAGTTCGATCTGGAATTACAGAATTGGCTTATCGAGATCCGCGAAGAAGCCTTTGTCGAATTGATCGAATAGTGCCTCCCCGGTTAATGTTACGTGACCAGACGCATAGCCATAACACCAGGCGAACCCGCCGGCATCGGAGCTGATCTTTGCGTGCTGTTGGCACAACGCCCTCCCCCCGATACCGAGCTGGTAGTCGTCGCTGATGCGGCACTACTTCAGCAACGCGCCGCTCAGCTCGGACAAGCACTCAGCCTGAATCCTTACTCCGCGGGCACTGCAACCCGCACTTCAGAGCCTGGCGAACTGACAGTGCTGCAGGTAGATCTGCAAGCAACGGTGCAAATAGGTGAACTCAATGCAGCGAACAGCGAGTATGTGCTGAATACGCTGCGCACTGCCACAGATAGCGTGCTGCGTGGTGAGCTGGATGCACTGGTCACGGGCCCCGTCCACAAGGGCATTATCAATGACTCAGGAATTCAGTTTAGCGGCCATACCGAGTTCCTGGCGGCATACTGCCAGCAGGAACTGACAGTAATGATGCTGGCCACCGAAGGATTGCGGGTTGCACTGGCGACCACGCATCTGCCACTCAAGAAGGTGCCGGGTGCAATTACTAAAGAATTACTAAAGCGCATCATCGAAATTCTGCACGGTGATCTACAGACGAAGTTTGGTATTGAGAATCCCACTATACTGGTTTGCGGTCTTAACCCCCATGCCGGCGAAGGCGGGCATCTGGGCAAGGAAGAAATTGATACTATCGAGCCGGTATTGCGGCAGCTGCAATCGGTTGGCATGGACCTGATCGGTCCACTCCCGGCTGACACCCTGTTCACTGCGAGGTATCTAGATCATGCCGATGCAGTGTTAGCCATGTACCATGATCAGGGTTTGCCGGTACTCAAATTCAAGGGCTTCGGCAATGCCAGTAATATCACTCTCGGATTACCCATTATTCGAACGTCGGTAGACCATGGTACCGCCCTGGATCTGGCTGGTACTGGCCAGGTCAATGTGGGTAGCCTGTACTATGCGATTGATACCGCAATCGAGATGGCTGATCACTTCAGAGAGTCACCATGAAACCGATCGATGATTCCATAGCACTCAGCAATGGACTAGCGCACCGGCCACGCAAGCGTTTCGGTCAGAATTTTCTACACGATCAGACCGTGATCCAGCGCATTGTCGATTGCATCAATCCTGGCCCGGACGATCACCTCGTGGAAATAGGACCGGGGCGTGGTGCGCTCACGCAACCACTGAGCTGCCACGGTGCCCGCCTCGATTGCATCGAACTGGACCGCGATCTGGCGGGGTACCTGGAAGACTCGTTCGCGGGTAACTCAAGTGTCAGCATACATCAACAGGACATCCTGAAATTCGATCTCGGCACCTTGAGCGAAGCACCTAGTTCACTGCGTATTATTGGCAATCTGCCCTACAACATCTCCACGCCGGTATTGTTTCATCTGCTGGCCAGTCATGAGTCTATTCAGGACATGACTTTTATGCTGCAACTGGAAGTGGTGCAACGTATGGCGGCGAAAACGGGCAACAAGAATTACGGCCGGCTGGGACTCATGCTGCAGTATTTCTGCAAGATTGAGCATCTGTTCAACGTGCCCTCTGCAGCCTTCACACCGAAACCCAGAGTCGTCTCTGCCATCGTGCGACTAACCCCCTACCAGCCACTCCCGGTGAAGGCCAAGAATGTCGAGTGCCTGGTATTGGTCATCCGAACCGCCTTCAATCAGCGCCGCAAGACTTTGAAAAACAGCCTCAAAGCGATCATCTCAGAAGAGCAACTCAAGGAATTAGCTCTGGATTCAAGCCTGCGACCGGAAAACCTGAGCCTTAAGGACTACGTACTGATCAGTGACGCCATAAGCGGCGAATGAGAGTGCGTGAGTTGAAAAAAGTCTAAGCAGTCAGCGGCAAGGGGGTGATCGGTCAGCAAGCGCTGTGCTGCGGGCATCATTTTATTGCACAAGTGCTGCGCTTAGCGGCACCGGGTTCTGTACACTGCAGAGGACCTCTATCGGTTCTCAGCCTGCCCATCCAGTGATGCTATACTGCTGACTCAGGGAGTAGTTTGTCGAGCCATGAGTACCTATGCCGTCGGAGATATCCAGGGTTGTTACAAGGCCCTCAGGCGTCTCCTGAAAAAAGTAAAATTTTCTCCTAGCCGTGACAAGTTGTGGTGTGTTGGTGACCTGGTTAATCGGGGACCACGTTCACTCGACACCTTGCGCTTCCTGCAAGACTTCGATCATGCGACTGAGATCGTGCTCGGTAATCATGATTTACATTTCATTGCCATCCATGAGGGTCGCGCACCCGCTCGCAGCAAAGACACCTTGTCCGGTCTGCTACATGCCCCCGATTGTGACCAGCTATGCAAGTGGTTGCGAACTAAACGCCTCGCCCATTTCGACTGTATCGATACCATCCACGGGCTGGAAAACTTTCTCATGGTACATGCCGGAGTGGCGCCGCGCTGGTCGCTACAGAAATCACTCGATCTGGCAGCTGAGGTTGAACTGGTTTTACAGGGCAGGGGCTACAAGGATTTCCTGCGCGCCATGTACGGGGATCGCCCGATTCGCTGGCACGACAAGTTACAGGGTCAGGATCGACTGCGCACTATTACCAACTATCTGACGCGGGTCAGATTTTGTGACGAGATCGGCAGTCTGCGCTTGAGCATCAAGGAAGGGTTGTGCGCCGCTCCAAGCGGATTCAAGCCTTGGTATGAATATGAAATTATCACCCATAAGGCTACAATCCTGTTCGGTCATTGGGCCGCATTGGAAGGCAAAACTGGCAGGCATCGCGTGCACGCCCTGGACACCGGTTATGTCTGGGGGCGGGAACTGACCCTGATGCGCCTGGAGGATCATCGGCGCTATTCAGTTTGAAACTGGGCACGCTGATTTGACACTAAGGAGCCTCTGGAAACTATGCAAACCTATCTGGTAGGTGGCGCTGTTCGCGACAAACTGCTTGGACTCCCGGTCAAGGATGAGGACTGGGTGGTTGTCGGTTCCTCCAGGGAAGACTTATTGTCACTCGGTTATCTGCAAGTTGGTAAAGGCTTTCCTGTTTTTCTGCACCCTGAGACTAAACAGGAATATGCACTGGCCCGCAGGGAAAGCAAGACGGCGCCAGGTCACACTGGTTTCGAGTTCGATACTTCTCCGCAAGTTACGCTCGAACAGGACTTACAGCGTCGTGATTTGACCATTAATGCCATGGCTGAAAACAGCGATGGTCAGCTGTGCGATCCGTACAACGGTAAGGCCGATCTCGAGGCACGTATATTGAGACATGTGTCTGAGGCATTCAGCGAAGATCCGCTGCGGGTGCTGCGGGTGGCCCGGTTTGCGGCACGCCTTCACAAGCTTGGATTTAGAATCGCCGATGAGACGATGCTGCTTATGCAGTCTATGGTACGGGGTGGAGAACTGGATTACCTGGTAGAAGAGCGTGTGTGGCAGGAGATCGAACGGGGTATGGCCGCCCCTTCCCCAGCCGAATTCGTCAGGGTATTGAGAGAATGCGGTGCGCTGCAAGTCATCCTTCCGGAGGTAGACAATTTATTCGGTGTACCGCAGCCGGAGAAATACCATCCAGAGATCGACACAGGGATACACATACTGCTTTGCCTCGAGCAAATTGCGGGGTTGAGCCACGACCCTGTTGCGCGTTATGCCACCCTGATTCATGACGTTGGCAAGGCGGTAACCGACAGGACTAAATGGCCGAGCCATTTCGGCCATGAAACGCTCGGTTTGAAGCTACAGTCGACAATTACCCGGCGACTTAAAGTTCCAAATGAATATGCGCAACTCGCCGCACTGGTGTGTGAACACCACACTAAGTTGCATCGAGTAGCCCAATTGAAACCGAAGACCTTGCTGGGATTACTGGAGTCGCTCGACGCAATTAGAAGACCGGAGCGGTTCGATAAGTTTCTGCTAGCTTGTGAAGCCGATGCGCGCGGCCGTACCGGTCTGGAGGATGAGAACTATCCACAGCGCGACTATTTGTTGAGGATATTGGAAGCTGTGTGCGGCATTGATGTCGCGACACTATTGGCTGCCAACCCATCTGCACAGCCCAAGGAAATTATCGAAACCGAACGCCTGAAGGTAATTACCGCTACGAAACTCGAGTTCGGCGACAATGGCTGAAGCAAAAGTAGTATTGGTAACTGGCGCCGCTCGACGCATCGGTGCCTGCATCGTTGAAATATTTCATCAACATGCTTATCGAGTAATTGTTCATCACAGACAGTCTGCGGTTGCAGCAAAGGCTCTGGTGGACAAATTGAATGAACTCAGACCAAACAGTGCTGCCTGTTTCGGGGCAGACTTCAACAACAAGGCAGAAGTGGAACGACTGGCGGGCGCTGCTCTGGATTGTTTTGGCCGACTCGATGTGCTGGTGAACAATGCCTCTTCGTTTTACGCAACAAATTTCGGTAAGGCGACGCAGCCTCAGTGGGAAGATCTGCAGAACAGCAATTTGCGAGCCGCCTTCTTCCTGGCTCAATCCCTCGGTGAAGAAATCGGCAGGCGCGGGGGGGCGATAGTCAACGTGAGTGATACTCATGCAGACCGGCCGCTGAAGAACTACCCAATTTACAGTATCGCCAAGGCTGGCTTGCAGGCCATGACCCGATCGTTGGCGGTGGAGCTGGCACCCAAGGTCCGCGTCAATGGCATAGCACCCGGTGCCATTCTATGGCCAGCGCTTTTGCAAGACTCTGAAGACCAATCAGTATTGGAGGCACGAGAAAAAGTTCTGCGAAACATTCCGCTCGGTACGCTTGGAAAAAAACAAGACATCGCCGATGCAGTTTACTTTCTGGCAAACGATGCAGACTATGTCACGGGCCAGGTAATAAGGGTCGATGGCGGTAGAAGCCTTGCCTGAAAAACTCAGGAGTCCACCATGTTCAGAATCTACGGTGATATTCAGTCCGGTAACTGTTACAAGATAAAACTCTTGATGAGCCTGCTGGAGTTGCAACACGAATGGGTGCCTGTCGACATTCTCGCAGGAGAGACCCATTCAGAACAGTTTACAAGAATGAATCCGAACCAACGAATTCCAGTGCTCGACCTGGGCAATGGCGACACTCTCTGCGAATCCAATGCCATCCTCAATTACCTGGCCGAAGGCACTCGCTATCTGCCAGATGATCGTTACGAACGGGCGAGTGTCCTGCAATGGCAGTTCTTCGAGCAGTACAGCCACGAGCCGTTTATTGCCACTGCCCGCTACATCAACAAATATCTGGGCTTACCCAGGGAACGGGAAGCTGAGTACCAGAGCAAGCAAGAGGGTGGTCACAAGGCTCTAAGCATCATGGAACAGCAACTTGCCAGTTCACCCTTTCTGGTAGGCGATGCGTTAACGATCGCCGACATCAGCCTGTATGCCTATACCCATGTGGCTCATGAAGGCGGATTCGATCTGCAGAGCTATCGGGCAATCGGAAGCTGGATGGCCTCGATTGAAGCTACCGAAAACTTCGTAGGCATGACCGGTTAAGAACTATTGGTAAGCCGTTGCTGCCGATCGAGATCAATTCTCCACAGCTTCTGGCTGGACTGATCAAAATTTTCCCAGAGCTCAGCGTAAGTGAGACCGTCAGGACAGTGTACCGAATCGGGCAGTAACTCCGCCAGTGGTCTTAACACGAATGCATTTTGGGTAATCTCCGCTCTGGGCAGAGAAATTCCACAAGCGCTTCCTGAGACCTCACCGTAAGCCAGAATATCGATATCGATAGGTCGGGCAGAGAAACGGGGTTGTGAGCGATCCCGGCCCAGCGCGTCTTCCAAGGCATTTAGATAGTCCACTATGTACTGCAGATCTGCTTCGCAGTTGGTGACTGCAACCAGGTTGAGAAATTTATCACCGACGAATCCGATGGCTTCACTTTCATAGACGCTGGAGCAACGCAGGTCACTAAACTTTTCCTGCAAGGCCGTGACTGCGCTGTGAATATTGATATCAACATCAATATTACTGCCGAGACTCAAAGAGAGGATTGCCAAGGGATATATCCAGATCTTGTGTGGTTCACTTTAAGAGCTTGCCGATGACGCGCGTCGTTCGATAATAACACCCACATCTTTCGATCCGGTAACCGCTCCGGGTTTACCAAGACGCAGCTTCAGCCATTTCACGTCGAACTCTTCGAGCACTATTGCAGCAATGCGTTCCGCCAGCGTCTCTACCAGATAGAACTCGGATTTTTCAACAAAATCGATGAGTCGCTTGGCCACTGCCTTATAGTCGAGAGCCTGTTCGATATTGTCGGTGCTGGCCGCTGCACGAATGTCGGTTCCCATCTCGAGATCCAGACTGACCACCTGCCACTGATCTCTCTCCAAGTCGAAGATACCGATGATGGTTTTAATCTCCAGCTCGCGAATATAAACGATATCCATTGCAATCCTTACCGGGTATTGAATCTATAAGTTAAGAAATCGCTGCTAACGATTCCAGGGACCAGCGGGGAAATGCGTCGATGGCGAGTGATTCAGTTTGACCCGCCAGCAATCGCTGACACCCCGCGTACGCAATCATGGCGCCGTTATCGGTACAGAATTTCGGTTGTGCGTAAAACAGTCGCGCATCAATTTTCTGCATGGCCGCCTGAAGCACCTCGCGCAACCGTGTATTAGCACTCACACCTCCGGCGATGATCAGTGATTGTAATCCGGTTTGTTCGAGGGCCCGCCGGCACTTGATTGCCAGGGTCGCGACGACGGCTTCCTCGAAGGCACGGGCAATATCCGCACGGGTCTGCCCATCCAGGCCGCCTTCGACTTCACTGTGCTCGATTATAGTATTGCGCGCGAATGTCTTGAGCCCGCTGAAACTGAAATCGAGACCGGGGCGGTTGGTCATCGGTCGCGGGAATTCGAAGCGCCCCGCAGTTCCTGTCCGCGCCAGCTCCGCCACATGTGGTCCACCAGGATAAGGCAGTCCTAACATCTTGCCCACCTTGTCAAAGGCTTCACCTGCTGCGTCATCCAGCGACTCCCCCAGCAACTGGTATTGGCCAATACCCTCCACCCGCACCAGTTGGGTATGGCCACCAGATACCAACAGGGCGACAAACGAAAAGCTCGGCGGATCCGTTTCCAGCATGGGAGCCAGCAGATGCCCCTCCATATGGTGCACTCCGATAGCCGGCACGTTCCAACCCATTGCCAGAGAGCGTCCGATAGTGGCTCCGACCAACAGAGCACCGATAAGGCCGGGACCGGCCGTATAGGCGACGCCTTCGATGTCGGAATTGGCAATGCCGGCTGCGCCGATGACCTGCTTCACCAACGGCAAGGTCTTGCGAATATGGTCTCGCGACGCCAGTTCCGGAATCACCCCGCCAAAATCGGCATGAATATCGACCTGGCTATACAGACAGTCCGCCAGGAGACCACGATCGCTGTCATAGACGGCTAATCCGGTCTCGTCACAGGAAGTTTCAATACCCAGTACTATCAATGACTCAAGGAACCTCTGAACAAATTATGGCCACTCTCGCATACAGCAAGAGTGGTCCGTCGTGTTGTACCGCCAGGCGTCGTGGGCTGGCAACGGCCGCGCCCTGACAGCTACGACAACGGACGCGACAAGCCCCGCTGCTCGAGGCCTACAGCCAATCCAAACTGGCCTGATGAACGGCCATCATGCCAAAAATCCAGCCATATCCCAAATCCATGTAATTTGCCCAACCGATAAGCCTAAATCCTTTGCAATTCGGGCAGTTGCGCATTAAGATACTCGCCCTCAAATTCGCCCTAAACTGTATTCAAGGTAGGTGTAGCAGTGCCTCAGGTAAAACTGAAAGAAAATGAGCCATTTGACGTCGCGTTGCGTCGCTTCAAGCGCTCCTGTGAAAAAGCCGGCGTCCTGGCCGAAGTTCGTCGTAGAGAGTTCTACGAGAAACCAACATCCGTACGTAAACGGAAGGCTGCGGCTGCAGTAAAGCGTCATCTTAAGAAGCTGCAGCGGGAAAGCCGCAAGAGCGTGCGCCTCTACTAACCAACCACGAGCGGCCAGACTTCACGATGGCCGCCACTGCAATCCGCAGATCCACAAGCAAGAATCACCACATGTCTGAGAGTCCTCTGAAACAACAAATCGTGGCTGCCATGAAGGACGCCATGCGTGCCAAAGACAAGCCACGGCTGGGCACCATCCGTCTGACGCTGGCTGACATCAAGCGTATCGAAGTCGATGAACGAATCGACCCGGACGATACCCGCATTACTTCGATCCTCGACAAGATGGTGAAGCAGCGCCGCGATTCCATTCAGCAATTCGAAGCTGGCGGCCGCTCTGATCTGGTAGCGCAGGAACAGCTGGAAATCGCGGTAATCCAGGAGTTTCTGCCACAAGCCTTGAGCGAAGAGGAACTGCAAGCCATTATCGAGTCCGCCCTGGCAGAGTCTGGCGCTACCAGCATGCAGGACATGGGCAAGGTGATGGGCCTGCTAAAACCCAAGGTGGTCGGGCGCGCCGACATGGGACTGGTCAGCCAGAAGATCAAGGCGGCCCTGACAAAGTAATCCCCGCACTTTAATCAGATGCCAGGCTCCGGCGCCCGGTACCTGATTGTCGTCGCAGGCTTCCAACAATTTCCCTGCAATCCGCTACAATAGTCTGCCGGGATATCTGAATTTCAAACTACTGCAAGGGCATTAATGGCCGGATTGATTCCACAGGCATTCATCGATGATCTGCTACATCGAACCGACATCGTCGAGGTCATCGACAAGCGCGTAAGCCTGAAGAGAGCCGGCAAGAACTACACCGCCTGCTGTCCCTTCCACAAGGAAAAAACCCCGTCATTCAGCGTTCAACCCGATCGCCAGTTTTATTACTGTTTCGGTTGCGGTGCCGGTGGTAATGCCGTCGGCTTTGTAATGAATTTTGACCAGGTTGATTTTCCACAAGCCCTCGAGAGCCTGGCCCGCGATGCGGGCGTGGATGTGCCACGAGAGGAATCACGCGCCGCCAGCAAGAGGCAATCGGAGAACGGCAAGCTATTAGAAGTACTCGAGAGAGCCAGCAAGTTTTACCGGTACCAGATCCGACAGCATAAGGACAAGCAGGCAGCAGTGGATTATCTCAAAGGCAGGGGAGTCAGCGGAGCGATCGCCAAGGACTTCTGCCTGGGCTATGCCCCACCCGGCTGGGACAATCTACTGACTGCCCTCGGAACAGATGCTAAAGAGCAGAAAGCATTGCTCAAAGCCGGGCTGGTTGTCGAGAAGGATCGCCAGAGAAGCGGCGGGGATGAAGATCCAACGGAGCTCGATGCACATTATTACGACCGCTTCCGTCACCGCATCATGTTTCCTATTCGTGACAGCCGCGGACGAACTGTCGCCTTCGGTGGCCGGGTACTTGGCGATGACAAACCGAAGTATCTCAACTCGCCCGAGACTGCAGTCTTTCATAAGAGCGCTGAACTGTACGGCCTGTATGAAGCGAAACAGTCCGGCGCGCGGTTTAGCCGCCTGTTATTAGTCGAAGGCTACATGGACGTAATTGCGCTGGCCCAGATGGAAATTCGCAATGCCGTAGCGACCCTGGGCACTGCCACCAATACCCGACACCTCACACGCATGTTCCGGCAGGTACAGGAGATCGTGTTCTGTTTCGATGGCGACGATGCCGGGCGAAGTGCAGCCTGGCGAGCACTGGAAACCACCCTTCCCCATATGGAAGATGGCCACCAGGTGCGGTTTCTGTTTCTGCCGGAAGGCACCGATCCGGATACCCATGTCAGGCAAGTGGGCAAAAAGCAGTTTGAAAAAGATGTCGATGCAGCAACTCCTCTGGAGACTTTCTTTTTCGACAAACTGTCCCAGGACCTGGATATACATTCCATCGAAGGCAAGGCCAGATTGAGCAATCTTGCCAAGCCACTGATACGACAACTGCCCCGTGGTGTGTATGCCCAACTCATGCTGGATCGCCTTTCAGAGACTCTCGGCGTCAGCAGCGAGTCCCTCGATCAATTGTTAGAGGCTGCTCCACCGCAAGAAGAGCAAAGCAATACTCCACCCCCTCCCGGCTCATCGTCGTTCGACTATTCGAACAAGCGGGCCAGGCCATCTGGAGTGGATCGCAGTGGCGCCTTAAAACTGGCAGCCTACAGAAAACCGGCAGGCCTCAAAGCCATTGAACTGTTGCTGAGGAATCCCGAGATTGCCTTGACCATCGAGCGGGACCTACAGCCTCTGCGCAGTGCCGAGGATGAAATCCGAAAGCTATTGTTAGCCCTCATTGAAATGGTTCAGAAAGATCCCAATACAGAGACCTATACGCTGCTTGGTTATTGCTACGGATCCAGCCTCGGCAGCCAGCTCCCCCAGCTGTTGAAGAGTGAGCGGATTACGCCTCAAGAGGGAATTGAAGAGGAATTTCACCAAATTTTTGACAGCATTTTGTCAGATATAGTGAAAAAACTTGAATTGCTGCAGCTCAAAGGTGAGTTGAAATCGCGGATTTCTGCGGCAAAAGATCGCAACTAAGCAGCCGCTAATACAGTCTTATAGATATACAAGTTCGCCGGTCGCCTATATAATGCCTGGTTCATTTTTAGTCACGCAAATCCACTACCCGGGAAGACGAGAGTTCATGGCCGAGATAATCGCACCCCAGTTCAGTCTTAAAGCTTTGATCGCCAAAGGTAAGGAGCAGACCTACCTCACCTATGCCGAGGTTAATGACCATCTGCCGGAATCCATCTCCGACCCTGATCAGGTCGAAGACATCATCCAGATGATCAATGACATGGGCATCAAAGTGTTCGAAACGGCACCGGATACCGATGCATTGATGCTCAATGAAGAGACCGATACTGGTGCAGATGAAGTAGCAGCTGCCGAGGCGGCGGCCGCACTGGCGGCGGTTGAGAATGAAGCGGGAAGAACCACCGACCCGGTACGCATGTACATGCGCGAAATGGGTACTGTGGAGTTGTTGACCCGTGAAGGCGAAATCGTCATCGCCAAGCGTATCGAAGAAGGTCTCCGGGAACTGATGAAAGCCATGGCTTACTTTCCCGGCACCGTGGAGCATGTGCTGAACGAGTACGCACTCATCGATGCTGAAGAGCGCCGCCTGAATGAACTCATGACAGGCTATCTTGATGCCACCGATTTAATTATTCCTCGCCCAGTAGTTGCACCAGCCGCAGCCCCGGCAGCCAATAAAGCTGACGGAAATAGTGCGAACGACAACGATGAAGTAGCGGTAGGACCGGACCCGGAAGAAGCTCGAATACGCTTTAAAGAGTTACGCAAGCAATACGAACTCACCAGCGCCATCGTTGGAAAGCGTGGCCGCCCCGATACTCATTCGAAAGAAAAGTTGGAAAAGCTGGGTAACCTGTTCAAGAATTTCAAGCTGACGCCTCGTCAGTTTGAACCGCTCTTGAGCCACATCCGCGCCGTGCTGTCACGTCTACGTCGCCATGAAAAAACCATCATGACTCTGTGTGTACGCGGCGCTAGGATGCCACGCAAAGATTTCATCGCCAGCTTCCCCGGTAACGAAATCAATGAGAAGTGGATCGATCAACATATCAAGGCCAAACAAGCCTACTCGGAATTGCTGGTCAACATTAAGACCGAAGTGCTGCGGGCCCAGAAGAAAATTCGTCTGTTGGAAGAGGAGACCGGCCTTAGGGTCTCTGAGATCAAGGACATCAACCGACAGATGTCCATCGGCGAAGCCAAGTCACGCCGCGCGAAGAAAGAAATGGTCGAAGCGAACCTGCGCCTGGTTATTTCAATCGCAAAGAAATACACCAACCGCGGTCTGCAGTTCCTGGATCTGATCCAGGAAGGCAATATCGGTCTGATGAAGGCCGTGGACAAATTCGAATACCGCCGCGGCTACAAGTTCTCCACCTATGCTACCTGGTGGATTCGTCAGGCCATCACCCGCTCAATCGCGGACCAGGCCCGAACCATTCGTATCCCGGTGCATATGATCGAGACAATCAACAAACTCAACCGAATCTCTCGCCAGATGGTACACGAGGTGGGCCGCGAACCCACTCCAGAAGAATTGGGCGAGCGTATGGAAATGTCCGAAGACAAGGTGCGTCGTGTCCTGAAGATCGCCAAGGAACCGATCTCCATGGAGACCCCTATCGGTGATGATGAAGATTCCCATCTGGGGGACTTCATCGAAGATGCCACCGTGGACTCCCCGGTCGACTCATCCATCGATGAAGGCCTCCGAGAAGCCACCAAGGACGTCCTGGGCAGCCTCACCGCCCGAGAAGCCAAGGTCCTCAGAATGCGCTTCGGTATCGACATGAACACCGACCACACGCTGGAAGAAGTGGGCAAGCAGTTCGACGTTACCCGCGAGCGAATACGACAGATCGAAGCGAAGGCGCTCAGAAAACTGCGACACCCCACCCGCTCTGATCATTTGCGTAGTTTTCTCGACGAGTAGAAATGTAATTTAGGGGGTCATTACGGAAGTGATGGCACCTCATCCAGACTCGATTGTAGTCGAGTCTGGATGACCGCAAACGATCTCGAATAACAACTCTCACTCCTATCTTGAGTTATTGAATCTATCCAGGAGAATTTTGTGCCCGGCGTATCCGTTAAAGACAGTGTAGTTCTAGTTTCAGGCTCCAATCGTGGTATTGGCAAAAGTTTTGCAATGCAGGCGCTGGCCATGGGCGCGAAAAAAGTCTACGCCACAGCAAGGGATGAATCGTCACTGGCCGAGCTCGTTGCATTGGATGATGACAGGCTGGTAACACTATCTCTGGATGTCACCGATCAGGATCAGGTCAATGCGGCAGCGGCAACTGCTACTGACGTGGAGATACTAATCAATAATTCTGGTGTAGGTGGTGGCGGTCACATTACGGCCGGTCACGATGAAGCGGCGGCACGCCTGGAAATGGATGTGAACTACTTCGGCACCATGAAAATGTCCAAAGCGTTTGCACCTGTACTGAGTGCCAACGGCGGTGGAGCCATTGTAAACATTCTCTCTATTGCAGGACTCAGCAGTTTCCTGTTTGCACCGGGTTACTCCGCATCGAAAGCCGCGGGCCGCTCTCTAACCCAGGCACTTAGAGCAGAACTTGCCAAACAAGGAACTCTGGTCGCCGGAGTTTTCGCTGGCCCGACCGATACCGATATGGCAAAGAACCTGCCATTGGAAAAGGCAACGCCGGAATCAGTTACAATCCATGTGTTAGAAGCAATCGCCAACGGCGAAGAAGATATATTCCCCGATCCTCATGCCGCAGAGTTTGCCAGGCAGCTCGAGGTAGACCCCAAGGCCGTGGAAAAAGCCAACGCGGCGGGTTTTTAGGGCTTATCGTGGGTCGTGCAATTGGCTAGAATTCGTAGTCTGTTATGAAGTGAAACAAAAGGGCCTATAGCTCAGCTGGTTAGAGCGCCGGACTCATAATCCGTCGGTCCCTGGTTCGAATCCAGGTGGGCCCACCAATTAAATCAATAAGTTACACTCCTTCTCGTCTTTTTTCTCAATGCCCATGGGACACTCATGGGACAATCAAGTGAGCCACACGTCGAATTATTACTGGTCGTTTGCTCCAGTTTGTTCTACAGTTTGGTCAGTGTTCGGCGCACTTTAAATTAGCCTGCGAAAACTAAATTCCTAATTTTACTTCGGCCAACAGAGCCGACAGGGATAATCGCATGGCTACCACAGAAAAGCGCACGACCAAAGATGGTAAAACCTCCTACCGCTGCAAAATACGGCGAAAAGGGCAAAGTCCTCTCTCTGCAACACTAAATACAAAATCCGACGCTGAACGCTGGTGCATCCAACACGAATCAGCAATCCTCGCTGGACGACATTTCAATTATGTGGAATCTAGATATAGGTCATTGAGAGATGCCATTGCTCGCTACGGCGAGGATATTCTGATGCAGCTCGCTGATTCAAGTGGTCGAATCACGCACCTTGCCTGGTGGGAATCTCAAATTGGTGACAAGGTTTTAGGTGATATCACGCCATCTGTTGTCATTGAATGTCGTCGAAAGTTACAAACAGAACCCGCCAACTTCGGACGCCACCAAGGCAAACTGCGATCAAATGCCACGGTGAACCGTTATGTAGCAAGCTTACGAGCGCTGCTCGGATACGCAACCTCTGAGTGGCAGTGGCTCGACGAAAATCCCTGCTTACGTATCAAGCATTTGAGGGAACCCAAAGGGAGATGCCGTTTTCTATCTGAAAGCGAGCAAGATGCTCTACTACTAGCCTGCAAAAACTGCACTAAATATCCTGAAATGTTAACCATTGTTCTGCTTGCTATTACCACAGGAATGCGACGTGGCGAAATCATAGGCTTGCGCTGGCACGACATTGACTTTAAATACCAACGGATAACTCTCAGAATCACAAAAAACAATGAGACTCGCTCCGTTCCTTTGGCCGGGCCGGCACTGACATCACTAAAAGAAAGAGCAAAGGTTCGACCAATCGATAGCACTTCGTTTGTCTTTCCTTCTCGTGGAAAAAAAGGACTGACCAAATCATTTAATATGGATTACGCCTGGATACTAGTGCGGACAGAAGCAGATTTAGTTGATTTCAGGTTTCATGACCTGCGTCACACCGCTGCATCATTTCTCGCGATGAGTGGCGCGACTTTGCGCGAGATCGCCGATATTTTAGGCCATAAAACTTTGGCGATGGTCCAACGGTACTCGCATCTAACGGATGACCACAGATCTGCCACGGTTGAGCGCATGGTCGATAAGATGTTTAGGGGGTCCCAGTGAATCAAGAACCAAGCGAGGAAATAACAACACCCAATCTACAATCCGTTAATTCTTTTTCTAAGAACTATCCCGAGTTCCCCAAGGGCGGTTTAAGGTGGCTTATCCACAATAAGCGTAAGGAATTGATTGAGGCGCAAGTCATTTGTTACTGGGGTAGCAGGATTCTAATAAACCCTCCAAATTTCTTTCGGTATGTCATAAAAGGAGGTGCGCAAACAAAAAAATAATAACAACCTTCAGAGGCGCACAGATCGGCGCGCACCCTCCGCGCAAATAACCGGTGAATGATTAGTTTTTCTAGGATAGGAAACGATTTGTAGTTTCACCGAACAAGAGAAATCTTGTGCCCGCCCAGCAGCGGTCAAACTGCTCGCGAATATCCAAAAATAATTAAACAAACTTTTTCACCTCCTTAGGAGAAAGACATGGATATTTACGAGTGGAAATTATCAGCCAAAGGTAATTCATATACTGAAATCGATGGGCTGAACTGTGTTGTTGGCAAAAATAAATTCGGCTCTTTCTTTGGATTAGTCGACGGCGAATTTTTACCGCAAGCTTTTTCATCCCTGGATGAAGCCAAAGATACTGCAGTAAGTGAGGCTTCACAAAGATCTTTCAGCGTAAGCCCTTTTGAAGAATTATTTGGGGAGGACTTATGATGGCAGCCATTTCCTTCACAAAATTTCATGCCATAGGCGTTGCTAAAAAATACGAACTGGTTGACGGTGTTGCGATTAAGACCCCCGCTGAAAATTTCAAAACTGGATCCTTTGAGACAGTAACCGTTAGTTCAATGGAAGAGCTTGCTAACTTCGTTGAAAAACGAAAACCTGGTGATTTTATTACAGCAGGGATAAACCAAACTCAACTTATCGGAAAATGTGGTTTGGGCGATGGCGAAATAAGGCGCACAAAAGAAGACTTCCCATTTGCAACCGATAAGCCAGGCATTTTGCCTATCGATTCGGATAACCTTGAAGCACTCGGAATAAGCACGGCGCAAGACTATGAGGAAGCGATTGCGCCTCTCCTTGGAAAAACGGATTACTGCACTAGCCCAAGCGCATCGAGCGGTATAGTGGCTGATGGCCTTAGTCCGCAGTTAAAAGGCGTTCATACTTTTTGTTTTGTTGAAGACCCAAGTCAGATTCCCGAAATATTAGATACTCTCCACAAGCGATCAGTTCTGCTTGGCTACGGATACCCGTTTATTACCAAGGCCGGTACAACATTGATTCGGAGTCTTGTAGACACTGCGATGAAAACCCCCAATCAGCCATGCTATGAGGGGGGCGCATTATTAAGTGATGGAATCACCCAAGAGCGACAAATTAACTACTGGCAACATTGTGAGACACCAACTTATCTGAAAGTTCTACCTCTGTCTTATGAAGAGACATCTCAATACCAAAGGACGGTAGATGAACTAAAACTTACGGCAGCAGAAGAGGCAGCAGCTATACGTGCCACATGGCTGGGAAAGCAACGCAAGAAATTAATTGCTAAAGGATGTGAACAAGAAAAAGTTAAAAGAATCCTCGATGCAGCATTGTCTGGTGAGCGCCCTACCCTTCGTAGTGATTATGAAATACACACAGATGACTTTGGTATTAAGACCGTTAGCGAGTTACTGGCTGACCCCGAGAAATATCATGAAGCTACGTGTGCTGATCCAATTGACCCAGAAGATGGTGCTGGCAAGGCCAAAATTTACTGCCTCAATCAAGAGGGACGTCCTGCAATAAACTCGTTCGCGCATGGGGGTAACGTTTACATTCTGGAAGAAGATCTTTGTGGGGAATTGACGGACGAGGATAACGAGTCACTCGAGCTTGCCACTACAGCCGAAAATATCTTAGAAGTTGTTGACCGTACTGACTCGGGCAACGTCGCAATACTATACAAGGAAACAGCTGGCGATTTACGTTATATCCCAGAATTGAAAAGTTTTATGGCGTGGGTTGCTGGGCGTTGGAAAATGGACCCAAGTGGTGTCCACGCGCACGAAATGGCACTGGGTGTCGCGGGCAGCTATACAAAGCACGCACAGCAAATGTTTGCTGATTCCATGCAACCCCACCTCAGTGATAAAGAACGCAAATGCATCCAAGCGGCGGCCAAAAGTATTGAGAACTGGGCTTCACAATGCCGGAACAAGCATAGATTGGATGCGATGTTGGGTCTGGCACAACGTGATCGACGCTTTGTGGTCGAGGCTTCAAAGCTAGATCAAGATTCCAAATTATTAGGAGTGCAAAATGGAGTAGTGGATCTACCGACTGGAGAGCTTCGTGTTGATAGCAAGAAAGATTTTGTAACGAAACGCTGCTCTGTTGTTTACAACCCGATGGCAGAAGCTGTGCGATGGTCGTTGTTCGTATCTGAAATCACTTCTTGCGATGGCCGCTTAGTGGATGAAGTTTTGCAGCGAACGGGAAGGCCTCATCTCGCTACTTTTCTGCAAAAACTGCTTGGTTACTGCCTCACCGGATTAACTGTCGAGCAACTCTTAATAATTATGTGGGGGTTGGGTTCGAATGGGAAAAATGTCCTGCTCGATACAGTGGTAAAAGCCGTAGGCGACTACGCGGAAACAGTTTCCCCCGAGATTCTGATGGCGACTAAGTTTGATAACGGCGCAGATAGCGCTACACCCTCTACCCGCAAACTTGCTGGTGCTAGGCTTGCGATTAGCAGTGAATCCAAAGAAGGGCAAAAGCTTGAGGCATCGATAGTCAAACGACACACCGGGGGTGGCTTCATTACCGCTCGAGGCCTACATCAAAGCCCCATGACGTTCCCAATTACGCACAAACTGATCCTGATGACTAATACGCCGCCACCAGTCGATCACATGGACGCAGCAATGCAAGGGCGCATCAACATGATTCCTTTTGATATGCGATGGAACAGACCCGGCGAAGTTGACCCCGACCCTAACTTACCAGGCGCACAGAAAGATTTAATGGAGGTTTTACATGCAGAGTTGGAGGGTATCTTATTGTGGCTAGTTCAGGGTGCGGTGGCATATTTTGCTGAGGGACTCCACCCTCCTGCTGAGGTTACATCAACGACTCGAAATTATTTAGAATCCCAAGATTCACTAAAACAATGGTTAGGCTCTTACGAGAAGTGTGTCCCTGCTGAGGGCCAACTCGCCGCTGTACTTCATATGAGTTACCACTCATTTTGTAGGGAGGAAGATATGCAAGTTAAGGTGAATTCTCCCGCAGGACTCGGTAAAAAATTAAAAGCACTTGGCTACCAAAATAAAAAAGGTCGGGATGGTATGCGTTATGGTTTACGTGAGGTTGCTGATATTACGGAGGAGCAAGCGAAGGTGAACGAAGAAAGCGAAGAAATTCTTTCAGGCTGGGGTGATGGGGGGGATGAGGATATAGAAGCCCACTTAGACAGAGTGTTGGGTGTGCTTGATGATGTTGGAAGTGAGGCAAAGCACTCAATGTGACGGTGTGACGGTTGTGACGCACCTTCCGTATTTTTCTTCTAGGGACTAAAAATTAGTTATATAGGAAAGATACCGAACCATCACCACAACTGTCACATCGTCACACCGTTCATGAACTGTTGCGCGAAATTCAGATTAAGCTCGTCTCTGACCCCCCTACAGTGGAATACGGAGTATGTTGAATGCAGAAGTACCAATGGCACATCAGATGGTTTGGCGAAGGATGGATGGGTAGTCAAATCGAAGTTGAATTGAACAAAATCGTTAAAGAAGGTTGGGAAATTTACCAGATTAACGAGGCCAAACATGGTGGTAAACGTGGCGGTGAAGCTTATACCAAGGTGTACTTTAGGAAGTAGGCTCAGTCATCCTCTTACGCACAATCTCTAGTATCGCTTCTCTCTGTTCTTCCCTGACTAGGTTATGCAGGTAAGACAACTGCACCGCTGCATCGGTCACACCCTTAGGCTTCCTGCCACGCATACGTTCAGTCCCTTCAGGATACAAACCGCAGGTAAACCCCAACTGTTCTAGCTGATGTAGTTCTGCAAGTTTGGCACTACGCTCTGCACGTTTAGCTCTCGTTTCCCTACCATGAACAGTATGCGCTTCTGCTATCCTAGCCCGACCAGCCTTAGTCTTAGGCCCAGTAGACCTACCCCCGTGAAACCGGCATACGGCCTTACCCTTGATCGCTGGCGCTCTGCAACGGACTCTAGTGCGCTTAGACATGGCCTTGCACTGGGTGCATGTCACACGCCCACCGAGAGTTGTGTAGTTAGTCATAGTTAAGTTTTAAGTTATAAATTTTGCAGAGTCACTTATGACTCTGCTTCATATATTGAGTTATTAGTCGTCGGGAAGTTTATCTGCGTCATACGCAAGTATGTCACCAGGCTGACATTTTAGTGCCTCACAAATTTTCTCTAGCGTGGCAAACCGCATGCCACGGACCCTGCCAGTTTTTAACAAAGAAATATTTTGCTCGGTAATGCCAACATGTTGCGCCAGTTCCTTAGAACTCATCTTTTTCTCAACCAGCATTTTATCTAAATTCACCACAATGCTCATGACTAAACGAACTCCGCGTTTTCTTGGGCCAGTGCGTGTGCTTCTCGCATCACCCAGGCCACGGCTAGAAAAACTGTGGCAACAAACAGGCTGTTCAAATCACCGCTGCCTATATTAACAACCACTGCGCGTTGACCCGGCGGATTGTTGATAGTCACAGCGACACTAACCAGAGCACGTGCGATGGGTGAAGCCAGCGTACTGAAAAACAGCATCATTGCGAACTTGTGCAGCAGTCGTGCATTAGCTTCGCTGAAGAACACGGCTTTTCGAAACAGTTCGAATAAAGCCCTAAGGTGTAAAAGACCCCACATCAGCAATGCGACAGGGACCATGCTGATTATAAAACCAAGAATACGATAAGGTAATGCGATAGTTTCAGGGCGCAACGCATAGCCAATGTATTCTAAGGTCCCAGTGATACGCTCAAAATCTACCCAGATCCAAATTTGTAAAAGAGGTAATAAGATCAGACTGAGACTGCACAGTGTGGATATGAGGGCGCTCATTCGTTGGATTTTTTGTGTGTTCTTCATGCCAAAGCCCTGCTAAAGGTAGAAATATTATTGAGTATGCTAGCAATATTATTAATATTAAACAATAATAATTTACTGTAAAACAATAATAATTAGAATTAAGTGGGGAGTGGTTAGTGCAGATATTTTTCTATGCGCCTGCGTACCAGTGGAAACCATAATCTGAATTTAGACCACCCGTACCACGGCCGGGTGCATGTCACACGCCCACCGAGAGTTGTGTAGTTAGTCATTTAGTTAATGTTCTTCATTCAAATTCATTTATATAAATATTTCTATATTCAACTTTAGCTGGTGTTCCAAAATGAATCTGTAAGCAAATATGTCCACTACCAGAGACAGATTCTTCCTCTTTAAAATCTACTGTTTTCAAACCATTTAAAAAAAGTTCAATAGATTGCCCGTTTGCAACGATACTTATTTGATTCCAGTCACTTGGCCTCAGTACGCCCTCAACTGCATCTTTATCTGCTACCGCCAGAAGGCTGTATGGAGCATTAGGGTCTGGATACCTTGATTTTTCTGGTCTAAATTCGTCAAGCAGGCTGCCCCACAAAGGATAAGGAACGGTCATATCAACTTCATTCTCATCAAAAAAGAATGGAATAAACTCGACGGCTAAATACCCCATGTCAGCCTGATAGCCAGACACTTCTGTAGATCCTTGAACCCTTTCTGCCCGAAACGAAACTCCTGGTATTTGATCACCTAAAATTTTTGCTTCAACAAGTAATTCAAAATCAGAGTATTCCTCAGTAGTACACAGGAATTCGTTTAATTCGATGGTCGAATTTAGATTGCCGGCAACTATCGCTTCATTTTCTACACGAAATTGATTTGCGTTCCCCTCCCATCCAGACAGCGTTTCGCCATCAAAGATTGCTTTAAACCCATCTCGTTGGCTAAATGACTGAGAAGCAATCAGCAGCAACGAACTCCCCAGCAACAAAGCAAATATCCTCATGTTTCGATACCTTTTTTTGTCGTTAGTAGTTTGTTCACTTTTTAAAGTCTATATAACCCGTGAGGTAAAATATGCTTGATTACCCACTATTAGGATGCTTGCGATGCAAACAGTGTAGGGCACGCTCTAAACAAAAACAACGACAATGCAGAGCACCCGCTATGCGGAACAAGGAGGTCTGTGCCGCGCATGGTGGTAAATCCACGGGAGCCAAGACTACAGACGGTAAGCGTCGCTGCGCAGCAGCTAAAACAATTCACGGCAGAGAAACAAGAGCGATAAGGAACGCCAGAAGTGAGAAACTCGCTGAACTCAGACAGCTGGAGACTCAAATGGTCGAGATGGGAATTTTACGCGGCAATCGAACACCCGGCCGCAAACCTAAACTCCAACGAGAAAAGCCTCATTAGCAGGCAGGTAGATTTGCCGGAGATATGAAGGCTTGAATTCCTTCCAGTGGGATTGATTTCGGGTAGTAAATGGTATACCTAACATTTAAGTATAATGGCCTAAGAGCTTCTATAAGCTCATTATCGTTCGCCTTGTCTGCTGCTACTATCTGGCGGGCCAAATCTTCCGCTATTTGGTATTTTCCTGTTCTTGCAGGTCCAATCGTACTTTTTAAATTTTTCATTTCCTCCTCTGATGGCCGCTGTGCTAAGGCACCGAATTCGAATGTGTCTGAATTGAACAAAAACAAGCAATCTGGATTTGAGATTGGGATTGGGGGTGTATACTCACGAGGAAACTGACTCCTGCACGCTCTCACTATTTCTCTTGCCGCGATATCACTGGAGACGCCTTCCATTGATTCGAGAATACATTCTTCATATGAGTCCGGTCCGAAGAATTGGGCGTTAGCTTGCGAAGTGTTTGCTGCTGAATAAAGCAGGGTAAGGAAAATGACTAATTTTTTCATGGTTAGCTTTTTAATCTAAAGTGGGCACAAATATTCGAGCCGGGAATCGGCAACGAGTACAGAGATATATTCTCTCGTGAGGCCGCTTGGATAAAAAACTTCATATGAGTGCCTAACTATTGTATTAGCTATGTCTTTCGCCAGCGTTACATTCCCATCAAAATCTGCTGCTCTTAATTGGGCCATCAGTTCTTGAAAGACATTTTGTTTGCCGCGCAGGATTTTCAGTAGACTGTGTAATCGATTCGTTATTAGAATCGATGAATTAGAACAGCGAAATAAGAGTGTGCTATAGAACGTCTCTAAACTTCGTGACTTATCGCTATGCCAAATCATCGCATGCTATTCGCCATAATTGCCCCTCCTTTTAGACTTTTAGAGGCGATTTCAATCATTAAGAAAATTTAATCTTCCTGCAACGTCCTGTAGAGGTCCGCTCCTTTATAATTCCCGCATAAGTACCTACGCGAGAATTTGTATTTTGACCATTCTGCACGCTGTCGGTTGTAGTGTTTTCCCACCAAAAGTATTTCGTATTATTGGGATACTCAGCCTACTTTTCAGCCTTGTTTCCTGTGCTTCAGGGGACTTTAGCACCGACAGGTCTTCCCCGAACCTCCCACCAGAA